>Ga0123342_1009765_pt1 | contig 11297 bp, 4 predicted proteins | sample Turbeawhitnodule_FD_89960 | JGI IMG/M metagenome (GOLD analysis project Ga0123342, IMG submission 89960) | Root nodule microbial communities of legume samples collected from Mexico - Turtle bean Mexico white nodule | ecosystem: Host-associated > Plants > Roots > Nodule | place: Mexico: Nepantla... | reverse complement strand
TTTTTATAAATATGCGAGGGATCGATATTTAGGAAACATTCTTAAGGATTTTATATGCGAGAGATCGATATAAATGAATTTTCTACGGGCATCAATTTCAATCAAAGAACTCAATATTAACATTCTAATCAAAATACATGAGAGTGAGAGAGATGAAACCTAATCCCTATTTTTCCAATTGAAGCAACTAATTTTTTGTTTGTTTTCTAATTGATCAGTGCCAACACAATCACTTATATACTCTTTTTATTGTTATGTTGTTATATTTAGCGAATATTGTACTTGATAATTTACTGTTCCTTGTGGGATCGATATCCGTCCTTAAGGACAATTATTACTTCTGACAAACGCGGTGCACTTGCCGTAAAAAGTCATCATGTACCGAGCTTCTCGTATAAATCGGGCGATATGAGTTTCTCAACCTCTTCCTCGTTGTCAACCTCTTTTCCTCCCACAACTTGCGTTTCTTCTGGGACACTGGTCGCGCCTCCTTGTAACCCGACAGCTTGTGTGTGATGATATCCGGGCTTACTCCCGACATATCAAATGTTTTCCAGGAAAAAAAAATCTACGTTCATTCTTTAATGTTTGATGTATCATCTCGGCCTCGGCTGCCACTATTGTCGTTCCTACGCAGGTGATGTGATCTTCGTCGAGCAGAGGTACTGGGCAAAGATCCTCCTCGGCTTCGAGCCTTGGCTCGGCCGTCCATGGGTTGAGGTCGACAAGAGCAACAATAAGCTCCATGCGCTCTAGTTGAGCTTCTCTTCGAGAGGACTTCTGTCCTCGAGAGGATTTCCGCTTGGGGGATCGGCCATGGTCGGCGTCCTGCTTCGTCGGCTCCACCCCAAGGCTCGCGCGCATAGCATTTCTGATCTACGTGCACTGTGAGAATGTCCCCTGAGGCCGATAGGAACTTCATGGCTAGATGGGGGGTGGAAACGATTGCCCTCAATCTATTGATTGACTGCCGATCGAGAAAGATGTTGTAGGAGGTGTTGGTATCTATCACCAGATACCGTATTTTGATGGTTTTGCTTGCTTTGCCTTCACCGAACGTGGTGTAAAGGTCAATGTAGCCTCAGATGCCTACCCTTTCACCCGAGAAGCTGACAACCTGATCATCATACGACTTCATTTCCTCCTCGGCGATCCTCATCTTCTTGAATGTCTTCTAGTAGAGGATGTCCACCGAACTCCCCTAATCCACCAACGTTTTCATAATGAAAAAGTTGTCTATATAGACCGTTATGAACATGGGTTGTCATGTGAAGGGTTGACACCTTTGAAGTCCTCGTCCGTGAATGTGATAGGTGACATCCTCGGTCGGAATGAGACGGTGTTCACCTGTTGCACTGCCCTCAGGTGCTTCTTCCTTGTAGGTTGGAGCTCCCTCCCCCAGCAAAGCCCCAAATAATGGTATTGGTGACCTCTCGGCCACCTCTTCCTTCACCTCCTTCCTTTCTCAAAGGCTCATCTCACCTTGGTCGACGCTCCGGTCAGTGATCATCCTCTGTCGTCCTCCGAAGGGTGTAGTCCCTCTTCCCCGCTGTCTCTTCCCTCCTTGGAGATCGTTTCGAACCTCGACTCCCTTGCACAAACTTGTGGAGATGCCTGGCTTGGATAAGCTCTTCAAACTTATCCTTCAATGCCTAACACTCCTCAATGGTGTGCCCACTGTTCCTGTGATACCGACACCTACAGGTCTGGTCGACGTTCTCAAGGCTCGAAGCTCTTCTTGACGACGGGAATAGATTGATGCTCAAGGCCTCATCCAAAATTCTCCCCTTTTCGGCACTCAGAGGGGTGTACCTTATGAATCAGGCCCCCTGGTTGTCCATGTGCCTATCTCCTCGACTGACAACAGGTCGATTCAGACATTCCCTCTCCTTATTTTTTCCCTTATCGCCTCCTGCCTCTGCCCTGGCCTGACTCCTGAACTTCTTCAACTCTTCCAGCTGCATGAACTTAGCGGCTCTCTGCTTAAGCTCATCCAGGTTTGCAGCTGGCTCCATGCACAAACTATCAGCACACGACCGTAGCCGTAGGGCCATGACCATGTAATGCATGGCCACATCCGGACTCAGATTCTGGATGTTCAGGGCTACCTTACCGAACCTTTCCATGAATAGCCTAAGAGATTCTTCCTTCTCCTGGAGAATATTGACCAGGGCGATATAAGTCAGGTGATGCGGTCAGCTGGTAGCGAACTGTGTCCAGAACCTGGACACCAACGTCTCAAAATAGTCGATGAAGTTTGGAGGGAGCCTTGTGAACCAGCTCAAGGCTCCTTCCTTCAGTGAGGTAGGGAACATTCGGCACAGGACCGTGTTGTGCGAGGTGTATATGCTCATGTGTAAGGTGTACACGTCCATGTGCTCATTGGGTCAGTCATCCCGTCGTACCGGTCCATGTTGAAACCTTTCCGCACAGCCGGTAGTTGTGCCCCCATTATATGGTCGGTGAATGGATGTCGGCAAGATACGTCCAAAGTACTGGTCGTGGGGATCGACCTGTTCAGATAGCACTCACCCTCAGTTTCCTGGGTGTAGATTGCTCTCGGTTCCTTAGTAGTTTTAGGGCTGGTAGGGTGGATGAAGGACTTCCCAATTGGATTGCTCGGTCCGACATATGGACCTCCTTTTACCACTTCTTTTTCATCTTTTTCATTCTCTGTACGAATAGCAATAATCTTCTCTTCACTCTTCCACTGCATCTCCTCATTCTTTCTCTTCATCTCGGGCATCTCTTTACAAAGATATTAAGAGCGCCATCTGCTCAACATCAGACATATTCTCGTTCACCATGCTTCTAGTCGACACCATTTACTTCCTTCTTCGCATTGATTCTCTCGGCCCCATGGTGAGTGCCAATTGTTCTCAAACGGGGTTGGAACCAAGAGAACGATTTGAACCACTCCTCGGTCGGTCATTCGGTCTGCACCTCACTCCTTCTCGGTTGAACTCCCACGCTTTCGCTCTCCACTCCTCCTCCTCGATAGCTCCGGACCCGGATTGTACCTGCAAAAGGTACACCAACGCTTAAGTGAGACTTCAACACTTGACACTTAGTATTTAGAATTAGATGATTGTGTATCTGATCCTTTAGGATTTGTGCTAATTTATACAATAATTATAGACTCATTGTGATTAATAGGCCTAATAAAAGAAGATTTCAAACATTAAGTCATTAATGAGTGTTGTTCTTGATCATATTAATCAGTTTGAACGAGGTATCAAATCCTCATGTTCGATGATGAAGACCGTACCGGTACATATATAAACTCGTAGAATGCTGGAATATATATTAGTAAAGGGAAATATTACTAGTGCGAAATGCAAATGCTATTTTTTTAAGATATAGCATTCTAATTAAGACCTATATAATAAACATTAAAAATATACACGTTTAACAATTAATTTAAAAAAATTAAAAAATTATGTGTTTTTTATGTTATTAGTATAAGGTATCTTTCAACTAAATGGATGACTAATTTTTTTTTACAAAGTTTTTTTATTAATTTTTATTAATAAAATTCAAATTTAAATTATTTAAATTCAGTTTCATTTTAATAAACCAAAATAATATATCTTGATATTGATTGGTACTGTTCATAAATCATCACCCTAATTTACTATATTTTTTTAAAGTAAACTTATGAGAAATGAGTATTGAAAAGAAGTTAATTATAACAAACCTAATTCATTTTAATAACTAAAAATTACTAATTTTTTCAATGAATTCAAATGCAAAACTTGTGGGAACATTTTTTTATCTTCAAAATAATTTGACTGTATTTTTATTTAAATAATAAGCTGTCTAACTCCATTTTTTAAATATTATTTAATAAAACGATTGAAAAATTGTATTAAAGGTGGATTTATTTTCTCTCTCTCTTGGATTTCACATTTGGTCGTGTCGTGGGACAGCAAAACATTAGGTTCGCAACTCTGACCAACGACCACACAGTTCCTGACTTCCAACATTGCTTTACAAAATTCCATTTCCCCACTTTGACTTTTGTACTTGCAGTCCATGTGGATAACAATACATATATATAAAATGAGAATTTTTTTATAATTATTTTAATGCAAATATTTCTCTTTTCTATAAATTATTTTCAGAGAATCACACTACAATTCATGTGTGAAAAATGTTATTCTAACACAATTTTATATGATTTTTAATATTTTTCATTAAAAAAAGGTGTTAATATTAAAAGGTTGAGTTGAGTAAAAGTTATCCTTAAAAGGTGCCATCAATTTTTTTTATAAAGTATTATTAGTGCTATTTTATTATTTTTTAAAATTAATTAAAATATATTACAATATAACTATTGGGTAAAATGTGCTCCAGATTTTTTTTTAGTTTCTTTAATTTAAAAACTAAATTCGTGTAAATGAAACTGTTTGGTTTTATTTTTTTATAATTATTTTTAAATTTCTTACATTTTTATTCTTTATCATTAAATAAAGTTAGTTTAAGAATACAAATAATTTTTTTAATTAAGATAATAAAAAAGTTGCAATGAAGATAAATAAATAAATTTTAATAAACTATATAATTAAACATATTTTTCCCACTTTTCTATTGAATAATTTACTTTGAACAATATACATTTATTTAAATCATTATAATCTATTTGGGCAATTATAACATAATTTAAAATTATTTAGCTTTTCCCTATATATATAATTTAAAATTATTAAGTTTTGTTTGTCTATTCTTTGTTGCATTAAAGTCTTTGAAAGATAATTTTCCTATGTAACATGTTCCATACGTAAAGTATTAAATATGTGACATGGGTCTGCTGCATCACACCATACAGTTAATAGAAAAACATGGTCACGAAGAAGGAAACTGAGAGGAAAATACCCTGCATGAGGAACACCAGCTATTATATATTCTCATTTAAAATTCATTTTCGTTATTGAAATTGATGAGTTTAATTATCTATGCTATGGAAATCAAACCGCGTTTTTGGAGTTTCACTTTCACACTTGTTCTTGACAGAGTCACCCCAACACAAGCCTAAATTGCCCTCTTCCTCTTTCCTTCTTCTCTTTTCTCTCCTCACTTTTGGCCTTCAAAGCTCCCATTTTTTTTGCAATTTCCATTTCCCTTACAATTTTATTCTTTCATTCTTCACTTTGGTAAGCTCAGAGATTGTTGTAAAGTTTTGCTCTTTTCTGGGTTTTGAAGTTTGCTACTTCCACTTTGAAATTCCACAAGGTGTTTGATGTTGGTACCATCATCATAGGACTTCAGAAATATGGTTTTGAGGGTTTCTCTCATTCTGGTTCTCCTTGTGTTACACAATTCGTGCACTGTGGAATCCAATTTTGAGCATCTCAATCAGAATGATCTCAATGGATCTTCTCTTGCAGCAGTCAAGTTTCCTGATCATGCACACTTCAATGCTGGTTCTTCATCCACGGAAACTGGGTGTAGTTTCTCCAAGTCAGAGAAATTTGAGTCTTCTGTAGCGACCATGACATCCAATGAAGGTGAAAACGGAGAGGCTTTTGAGGAAGCAGGACAGCACAAGCAATCTGTGAAACTCAACTTGAGACACCACTCAGAGAGCAAAGATACTGAGCCTAAAAAGTCTGTGGTTGATTCTACAGTGAGAGACTTGAAGAGAATTCAGACCCTTTACAGAAGGGTCATAGAGAAGAAGAACCAAAACACAATTTCAAGACTGGAGAGAGCACAGGAGCAATCGAAGAAGTCCTTTAAGCCGGAGGCGGCTGCTCCAGCGGCCCCGCCGGAGTATTTCTCCGGTCAGCTTGTAGCAACCTTGGAGTCAGGGGTGAGTCTCGGCTCTGGTGAGTACTTCATGGATGTGTTTGTTGGCACACCTCCTAAGCATTTTTCTCTAATACTGGATACTGGTAGTGATCTTAATTGGATTCAATGTGTTCCTTGTTATGCTTGTTTTGAGCAAAATGGACCGTATTATGATCCTAAGGATTCTAGTTCTTTTAAGAATATAACCTGTCATGATTCAAGGTGCCAATTGGTATCATCCCCAGACCCTCCTCAGCCCTGCAAGGCTGAGACTCAAAGCTGTCCATACTTCTATTGGTATGGGGATAGTTCCAACACAACTGGGGATTTGGCAATTGAAACTTTTACTGTGAATCTCACCACGCCTAAGGGAAAGCCTGAACTCAAGCTTGTTGAGAATGTTATGTTTGGTTGTGGTCATTGGAATAGAGGACTTTTCCATGGGGCTGCTGGATTGCTAGGCTTGGGGAGAGGGCCATTGTCATTTGCTACTCAGCTGCAATCCCTTTATGGTCATTCCTTTTCTTATTGCCTTGTGGATAGAAACAGCAATTCAAGTGTTAGTAGCAAGTTGATATTCGGTGAAGACAAGGAGCTTCTCAGCCACCCCCATTTGAATTTCACTTCTTTTGTTGGTGGCAAAGAGAATCCTGTTGACACCTTTTACTATGTCCAGATAAAGTCTATCATGGTTGGTGGTGAGGTGCTGAAGATTCCAGAGGACACTTGGCATTTGTCAGCACAAGGTGGTGGGGGTACAATCATTGATTCTGGAACCACTCTCACTTACTTTGCTGAACCTGCTTATGATACAATCAAGGAGGCATTCATGAGGAAAATCAAGGGCTATCCACTTGTTGAAACCTTCCCCCCTCTAAAGCCATGCTATAATGTGTCTGGAGTTGACAAAATTGAGCTGCCAGAATTTTCAATCTTGTTTGCTGATGGAGCTGTCTGGGATTTCCCTGTGGAGAATTACTTCATCCAGATTGAACCTGAAGATGTTGTTTGCTTGGCTATTTTGGGGACTCCTAGGTCTGCACTTTCAATAATTGGAAACTATCAGCAACAGAATTTTCACATATTGTATGATGTGAAGAACTCAAGACTTGGATATGCACCCATGAACTGTGCTGATGTTTGACATCTTGTTAAGGATGAAAAAAGATGTATAGGAAAGAAAAACTATGAACATGGCAATTCTTGGGGTCGATTTTTTTTCTTTGGGGTTTTCCCAGTGATGGACACTAGAAAGTGATATACAAGAAGACAGAAAAGAAAATCAGGTTTTGTTTCTTCAGGTGGTATAGAACTAGTCCTAGGTAATTACAGGAACAAGGTCATTACAAACACAAACGTTTCATTGTTTTGTACACATTTAACTGCTTCAATTTTGAGTTCCTTGTCCCTTTCAATTCAATATGATATTGTATCTCTGACTAGCAAGTTTTGTTTTCTTTTTGTTTACCCATTCTCAAAAGGAAAATTGTTCCTTACCTCTGTTTACAAGAAACATGGTCTCATAATTTCACTAACTGGCATTAGCAACAATTTCTATGTTATGTCTATATTCTATATTTCAAGCAATGATTTGCTAGTATATATTCTACTTTCTTTTGGACCATTTACTTCTATCAATACATTTCTTTGTTTTAAATTCTCTCTCTTTCTCTCTCCTTTTTTTTTTCTTGAATAACTGGTCAAAGGGAATATGGTTGTTTCCAATATCAGCCAGCAATACAATATATTATTCAATGGCTCCTCTGTTAGGTATGTGGCACAATAATTTAACAAAAACAAAGAAAATGAGCATGCAAACAAAGACTTGGTCAGCTTTATTGGTAGGTATCTCTTTATCATACATTTTGCCATCTTCCTTTATACACTGTGTTTGGGAATTTCAGGGTATCCTAAAACAATAACACATACCTATCTATTTTAAACTTTATTAATGTGATTTTTCTCTACCTACCTAATTTATATTTTAGTAATGTTACTTCTTCAGATACCTTTTTTGTTCTTAAATGATTCTGAATATTAGTATTGCATAGAAAAGTGCAATACTATAATATTTTTCAATTTGTATGCTTAGTTAAAAAAGTGAGTTAAATTTTATACTATAATATTTTTTAAACTAATTGTTACAAAACCATAGTTTTTAACAACAATAATTATTCATGATCAAATAATAATATAAGAAGAATTAAATATGTTTTTTCATGAAATATAACTGTATTTTATTTTTTATCCCTAAAAGATTTCTGTTTAATTTTTTAGTTCCTGTAATTTTTTTTGGTCTTAATTATTTTATTTTAATATTTGTTAATTTTTTTTTCCTTGTAGATCAAATATTTTTAGTTCCTACAAAGTATTCTCCAAAAGGGCTAATTTTAAATAAGCAAAATATCATAGAGACAAAAATTGAAAAAAATATATTTAAAAGAATAAAATGAAATAACAACAAATAAAATTGAGACTAAAAGTAAGACATGACCATATTTGAAACACCAAAAAAATATTCAAATTTATAAAAACAAATATAGTAGTTAGGTGTCCTTTTTCTCTTCTAATTTTTATCTACTTTCCTTATGCGTTAAATTTTCTCCCCTCACACCAAAGACTTGTACTATTGTTTTCCAAGTTAGTGCACAAAAGTAGTATTCATACAAAAACCCAATTTGAAAAGGGTTTGTGATAATGAGGTGTGAAAAGTGATTCTTTACTAGTGACCTAAATAATTGTGAGTGCATTCAAGTGGTCGTGTATTATATGGAGAGAATAATCTTCTTTGACTAGGAAACATAATTTTCTTCTCCAATAACAACACTATTAGAAACAACACTATTAGTATATAGTAATAGTATTTTTTTTAACTTATGAGACACGTTAATCCATGAGTTGAGTGAGTCATCAATAAAATGAAGTAGGTGAAGTAAGCTTAATGTAAAATATGATTCTTAGTTAGAATAGCTATTCTTTGTGGGATACACGTGAATTGAGAACTCACCAAGGACACATCACATGCACTAAAGCAAAAACACCATTTTTAGAGATGAGAAAGGGTCTATGGATACTATAGTAGAGACACATCAAATTATTACTATTCTTTTTATATTATGAATAACTATTAAAATATTCATTAGTACTTAAAAAAAAGCGAGTTTCAAATAAAATTATTTTCTAAAATATAAAATAAAATTACAATATCAAAATTTAAATCCAAATAAAACCAAAAATATCATTAAATATAAACCAATTTTAGAGATAAAAAATAATTAGTTATTATATTAATTAAATTAGATATTATTTTAGAAATTAAAAAAAATTGTTAATATATAAATTATTTTCTATTATTGATAAATACTTTCTGGTATGCTACCAAAATTTTAGTTACAAAATTTTAGCTAACAACTTTAAAAAATAATTGGTAGCTAAAACTTTAGTAACTAATTAGATATCAATTTATAAACTATTTATCAATAATAGAAACTAATTTAGATACCACTTTTTTTTTAGTTTATAAAATAATATCTAATCTAATCAATATAATAACTTTTTTTTTCTCCAAAATAGATTTTTATTTAAAGATTTTCTAATAGTGTTTTAAAATTTTAGTAAAAATAAAATTTACATTACGTTTATTTTAAGTATGAAAAATACAAGTAGACTAGAAAAATAAAAGTAAGAAATAAATAATAAATAATAAATAAATATGAAAAAAAATGTTTAACTTAATTAAGAAAAAATAATTGATTATAAATATAAAATACTTATGATATAATCCATTAAAAACATAATTATATCATAAATATTTTATTATATATAATTAATTATATTAAAAATATAATGTGTATTTATCCATTATTTTTCAATATAATTGGTTACTATTAATCTTTCTTTTATTATTCCCTTTTTATTATAATAGTGTAAATAAATAAAATAAAAATATTAAAATAATAAATAAAATGAATTTACATTGTGATATTTTGTAAAGTAATTTATGTTAATTAACTGTTCTAAAATGATTTTTTTTTTCATTTTTTAAGATTTTACAGTATTTTTTTATTTTAGTTTAAAATTATTTCTACTGTAATTTATATTTTTTTTTATCAAATTATTTTAGAAAATTATGGATAAGGATAGATATCAAATAGTCAATAGATACACGATTCATAGCGAGATATAATTTAACTTAAGGCGTGTGATATGTATTTAAATATTTTTTAACATTTAATTATATTGAATTTTTAATATGAGGGTAATTTGATCATTTCCCAAATATACTATTTTACAAAACATATTCTATCATATATGTTACATATTAAAATTTTAAAACTATATACTATATTATAAACCTATACAAAATTTATAGTAATTAAGAATAATAATTATATATATATATATATATATATATTCACACACAAAAATTTATATACACACGGTTAAAAAATTAGTAATTATAAAAAGAGAGTTAAAATAAAAAATCTCTTATTCTCTTTTAATGTATAATTATTATTAAAGTTTATAATACATATAACACATATAAGAGTAAACTATTGAAATAAAATATCAACGTAAGAAAAAGTATATTGTACCAATCAGACCGTACAATCGAATTGAAGTTTAGTGTCCGGTCAAGATCGATCGAGACCATCACACTCAAGCAGAGGAATAACGACTAATCAAAGGTTAAGCATTAAATAATCTATTCTTAATTACATATTAAATTCTTAATTGTTAGAAATGTAAGTCTTAAACAAGAAGGGAGAGTGAATTGTTTATGGAGAATTTTCGCAAATACTGAAGGTATAGTGAAGGCCAATAAGAATTAATCAATCAGAAATCTGTTCAGCTGATTTTAAAAAGAGTTTGCGTTTAACAGCAGAAAATCAATCGGTTGTTTTTGCGAAACAATCGGTTGTTTATAGCAGTAGTCATAAACTTCAAGCAAAAACAGTTTTAAAGAGATAAAGGATAGAAAGATTCACACACAAAATTTATACTACTTGACTCTTAGCCAAGAGCTACATCCAGTCCCTAGAAAACCTTTGAGCATTCCACTAAGCAATCAAACACTTTGATTACAACACACGCACTAAAGTGGTGATCTCGAACCATTCAAGAACACACACCACCTTTGACAGTCACACCGCAGAATTTAGAACACCCTTTGAATCTGCACACCAACAGTTCTTTCAGAAATACAATAGTCAAGAGAGAAAAGTGTTAGAATATATGGCTTTAAACTAGAGGGGGGTGAATTGTTTAAAGAGGGTTTTCACAAACTTTTAAGCCTTGAATGAAATTACTTCGAGAAAACCTTGATTGAGAAATCAGTTTTTCAAAACACAAAGCTAAAAGCACAACACTAGTAAAACAATCGTTTGTTTCGCAGAAACAATCGGTTGTTTATACCAGTAAACAAATATCAAAACTGAATTCAAAGAGTTAGGGATAGAGAGAATGCACACAGATGTTTATACTGGTTCACTCTAAACCCAGAGCTA
>Ga0123342_1009764_pt1 | contig 11297 bp, 5 predicted proteins | sample Turbeawhitnodule_FD_89960 | JGI IMG/M metagenome (GOLD analysis project Ga0123342, IMG submission 89960) | Root nodule microbial communities of legume samples collected from Mexico - Turtle bean Mexico white nodule | ecosystem: Host-associated > Plants > Roots > Nodule | place: Mexico: Nepantla... | reverse complement strand
CCTAATTTGACTTTTGTCTTTTGAAATTGTAATTGAAGTTTGTGACTAGATGGAGGGGAAGGACTTAACAAAAGAAGTTGCGCGCACCATCACAACAATTGGTAATTCTCTTTATGTGCATTTCAATTTGTGAAACACTAATTTGACATTTTTCTTATGAAATTGTGATTGAAATATGCGATTGAAATATTTGATTTTATTTTATTATAATGGCCATTGCGACATTTCCTATTTTTTTAAAATTTTAAATTTTCAAAATTTTAAATTTCTCAAATTTTCAAACCCTAAACCCCTTTTTGATACACTTCAAATTTTGAAAAATTTTAAATTTAACAAAAAAGAAATTAAACTTTCAAAATTTATAAATATATTAGGTAAAAAATTGGAGACAAATTTTTATTTAAAATATTTTATGAAAAATGTATGTAAGAATAGTTTTCAAATTGATTAAAAAGTCATCTTTAATCCTTATTAGATTTGAATATCTTACTAACATAAACTCATGTACCCCCTCTACTTCACACTTTTTCTGTGCCTTACTTTCCATTCTCTTTTCTCTTTTTCTCTTTCCTTTCCTTTTTGAATGTAAAAACATATGTTTATTCTCACTTCTCTTTCTCTTTCTATATGTTTTGATTAATCTTTGTGTAACCCTAATTTGACATTTGTTTTATGAAATTGTAATTGAAGTTTGTGACTAGATGGGGGGAAGGACTTAACAAAAGGAGTTGCGGGAACCATCACAACAATTTGTAATTCTCTTTATGTGCATTTCAATTTGTGAAACCCTAATTTGACATTTTTCTTATGAAATTGCGATTGAAATATTTGATTTGATTTTATTATTATGGCCATTGCGACATTTCCTATTTTTTCAAAATTTTAATTTTTCCAAAATTTTAAATTTTCAAAATTTTAAATTTCTCATATTTTCAAACCCTAAACTCTTTTCGAAACACTTCAAATTTCGAAAAATTTTAAATTTTCAAAAAAAAATATAATAAAATTTTCAAAAATTTTAAAGTTTCAAAATTTATAAATATATTAGGTAAAAAATTGGAAACAAAATTTTTATTTAAAATATTTTATGAAAAATGTATGTAAGAATAGTTTTCAAATTGATTTAAGAAGTCATCTTTAATCCCTATTGGATCTGAATATCTTCAGTACGCATCACAACAATCGGTAATTCTCTTTATGTGCATTTCAATTTGTGAAACACTAATTTGACATTTTTCTTATGAAATTGCGATTGAAACATGTGACTAGAGGTATAAGAAGGACTCAACAAGAGGAGACATAAGGTAAGTGATGAAAGTCCTTGATCATAAAACGTTTTTTGGAAACAATTTTATGGATTTAAATAAAATTATACAGAACGGTGACTAAAATATATTCTCATTTTCTCATGTTTTACGGAAAAGTTACTTCCAATCTAATTTACTTATTCACAGTCTTCAAACAGGGAGAAACTCAGTTAGAAGAACGTAGAAAGAGGAAGACACTGAACCCCAATGCACTATTTCTCGTGTGTTATCCTATCATTGTTGTGCTTACCCCCAAGCACAAGGTTCCAATAAGAAGGAACATTGTTAAGAGCGGTATGTAATCTGGATTTAGTGCGTGTTGCATCCTCGAAAAAAGTTGCATGTGCTTCTACATCCACTTGAGAGTCTAGGGAAAGGTTGGTAGTTTTATTTGTGAATAGAAAAAAAAATGATTCGTTTTGTGATTTGGTTGGGAGAGTTAAGAATAAGGGGATGGTGGTGATGAGGGATATGGAAGGGAAGTGATTGACGGTGGTGGTAAAGGATAAAAACAATTTGATTAAGTTTCTCTGTGGGTCCAAGGCAAAGAAAAGAAAAGAGAAACATATTTCATTATATTTTTTTCTTTTGTATTTAATATTTTTCATGATTAATGTTGATTAAAGTGAGGATGAATTTTTGGTTTATTTCTTAATAGTGTCACATGTGTTGTAATCATAAAAACTAAAAAATGCGGTCGCGCTTGTGTTCTCGCTAGTAGATAATAAAACTAATAATTACAATAAATAAAATTACGGTTGGCTTATTTAAATGGTTGACAATTTGAATATAATGTTGTTACGACAAAAAATATGCCAACTACAACATCAGTTGCTTCACATCTCATGCTTAATTATTATGTTTTCATACTCATCACTTTTATGTACATGTTAAGTGTTTTTCTTTATTACTTATACTCATTTGTTTTCTTATTTTTTTGCACTTTTAATTTCTAAGCTAATAACGATTTACTTATTTAAATGGTTTATAATTTGAATATAATATTGTTACAACAAAAATATGTCAACTACAACATCAGTTCCTTCACCAATCATATTTAATTAACATTAACTCTGTTTTTATATGTATTTATATGTTATATCTTCTAATTAATTATTATTTTTTCATGAATAATGCTTTTATACATCATATCTCATAATCTGATAAGATGCAATATCAATTTATTTTTGCTTAGTTTAGTTGTATTGATTTTATTTTTATGTACATTATTTTTTACAATTTTTTTTGGTTTATACGTGTATTATATACCTAACTATTGAGTATATATCAATATTATGTTCAACAAAGGAATATGGAAGTTACATCACTTAATAGATTTATGTATTCCTATTTCTTCTGCACATGCATTATTGTTATTATTATTTATTATTAATCATTTTTCTATTTCTTTTCATTATTATTTAATAATGTATTTGAACTGAAAAAGACATGTTCTTTGAAGCATTGGATAAGCTAATAGTCATGAGTCATATTTGGTTATAAATAGGTAACAAAATCCAATTTTTTATTATTCATATAGTCTGGTCTTATTTTTCTTGCACTTTTACTTTCTAGGTTAATTATAGTTGACTTATTTAAATGGTTGAAAATTTGAATATAATATTGTTAGAAAAAAAACATGTCAACTATAGCATCAAATGCTTCACATCCATTATTATTATTATTATTTTATGCTCATCATTTTTATGTACATGTTAAGTGTTTTTCTTAATCCTTATACTCATTTGTTTTCTTGTTTTATTTTTTCACTTTCAAATTCTAAGTTAATTATGTTTGGCTTATTTAAATGGTTGACAATTTGAATATAATATTGTTATGACAAAAATATGCCAACTAAAATAACCGCTCCTTCAAATCTCATTTTTAATTATTATTTTCTTATGAATTATATTTTTTTACGTTATATGTCATATTATGATAGGATGCAGTGTAATTTATTTTTTATAAGTTTAGTTGTACTGTTTTCATTATTTTTTGTACATTAATTTTTACAACTTTTTTTGTTATACATGCATTATTTACCTAACGGTTGAGTATATATCAATATTATGCTCAACAAAAGAAGATGGAAGCTACATCACTTAAAAGATTTATGTATTCCTATTTCTTTTGCACATGCATGTTGTATGTATATTTTGTAATGTTTTTTGGATCGAAGTCATTATCATTTTAGTGTTTTTTTTTTATGTTACGTTTCTCATTATCAATTTTTTTTTTAAATTCTCAAATTCATTATTCGAATAAATGTATTAAATGGAACAAATAAATATACAACTTTGCATTGGCAAACGTTATGTTTATTGATACATGCGTGCATTAAATACCTATTAGTGTTTTTCTTAATCCTTATACTCATGTAATTTCTTATTTTTCTTTCACTTTTAATTTCTAAACTAATTACAATTGACTTATTGAAATGGTTGACAATTTGAATATAATATTCTTACGACAAAAATATGTCAACTACAACATTAGTTGCTTCAAATCTCATGTTTAATTATTATTTTCTCATGAATTCTATTTGTATACGCTATATCTAATAATATGATAGGATGCAATACAATTTATTTTTTATGACTTTAGTTGTACTGTTTTTATTTTTTTATGTACATTAATTTTAACAACTTTTTTGGTTATACATGCATTATTTACCTAACTGTTGAGTATATATCAATATTATGCTTAACAATAGAATATGGAAGCTACATCACTTAAAAGATTTATGTATTCCTATTTCTTCTACACATGAATGTTGTATATATGTTCTGTATTTTTTTTTGGGTCGAAGTCATTATCATTTTAGTTGTTTTTTTCTTATGCTAAGTTTCTGTTATCAATTTTTAAAAAAAAATTAAATTCATAATTCAAATAAATGTATTAAATGGAACAAATACATATACAACATTGAATTGACAAACATTATGTTTATTGATACATGTGTGCATTAATAGTTATCAGTGCAATTAAGTCACATTTTTATTTATTTTTTCTTTTTTTTGCATACACTATGGTCATTCTGTCTTCCTTATACACTGTTTTCAACATATTCATTAATTCTTCATATGCTTATTTCTTAGATATTTAATGTATCAAGTAACCATTTTATCCTAACATTAAACAATGTTAACAACTTATGTTTCCGAAAAATATTTTTTTACAAAATTAAAATTTATCTAAATTTTAACCTTTTGATTTCAATTACTTATTATATATTATTATTTATTATTTATTACTATTTATTATTTATTATTCTTATTGTTACTGTTGTTGATTATTAATTATTATTTTTCTATTTCTTTTTATTATTATTTAATATTGTATTTGAACTGAAAAAGACATGTTCTTTGAGACATTGATTAAGTGAATAGTTATGAGTGATATTTTGATATAGATAGGTAACAAAATTCGATATTTTTATTATGCATATAGTCTGATCTTATTTTTCTTGCACTTTTACTCATTTAAATGGTTGACAATTTGAATATAATATTGTTAGCCAAAATATTCCAACTATAGCATTGGATGCTTCACATCCATTTTTATTATTATCTTTTTATGTTCATCATTTTTATGTACATATTAAGTGTTTTTCTTATTCTTTATACTCATTTTTCTTACTTTTCTTTCAGTTTTAATTTTTAAGTTAATTACGTTTATATTATTGAAATGGTTGACAAATTGAATATAATATTGTTACGACACAAATATGTCAACTACAACATCAACTGCTTCAAATCTCATGTTAAATTATTATTTTCTCATGAATTCTATTTTTATACGTTATATCTCATAATATGATAGGATATGCAGTACCATTTATTTTTTATGAGTTTAGTTGTACTGTTTTTTATTTTTTTATGTACATTAATTTTTACAACATTTTTTGTTATACATGCATTATTTACCTAACTGTTGAGTATATATTAATATTATGCTCAACAAAAGAAGATGGAAGCTACATCACTTAATAAATTTATGTATTCCTATTTCTTTTGCACATGAATGTTTTATGTAATTTTTTTTTTGTCGAAGTCATTATCATTTTATTTGTTTTTTTTCTTATGCTATGTTTCTCTTATCAAATTTTTGAAAATTTCTTAAATTCATTATTCGAATAAATGTACTAAATGGAACAAATACTATATAATATTGCATTGACGAACGTTATGTTTCTTAATACATGTGTGCATTAAGTACCTATCAGAGCAATTAAGTTACTACTTTATTTTATTTTCTTCTTTTGCATACACTGTGGTCGTTCTCTCTATCTGATACACTGTTTTCAACATATTCATTTATTCTTCATATGCTTATATCTTAGATAATTAATGTATCAAGTAACAATTTTATCCCAACATTTAACAATGTTAACAACCGATGATTCCGAAAAATAATTTTTTACAAAATTAAAATTTATTTTAATTTTAATATTATATAAATTTTAACATTTTGATTAATTTATTATTTATTACTATTTATTAATTATAATTTATTATTTATTATTTATTATTGTTATTGTTATTGTTATTGAATATTAATTTTCTATTTATTTTTATTGATAATTAATATTGTATTTGAAATGAAAAAGACATGTTCTTTGAGGCAATGGATAAGCGAATAGTGATGAGTGATATTTGGTTATAGATAGGTAACAAAATTCGATTATTTATTATTCACATAGTCTGGTCTAGTTTTTCTTGCACTTTTACTTTATAAGTTAATTATAGTTGGCTTATTTAAATGGTTGAAAATTTAAATATAATATTGTTAGAAAAAGAATATGTCCACTATAGGATGAGATGCTACACATCTATTTTTATGTACATGTTAACTATTTTTCTTAATCCTCATACTCATTTGTTTTCTTATTTTTTTCTTTCAGTTTTAATTTCTAAATTAATTATGTTTGACTTATTGAAATGGTTGACAATTTGAATATAATATTGTTACGATAAAAATATGTCAACTACAACATCAGTTGCTTCAAATCTCTTGTTGAATTATTATTTTTCTCATGAATTCTATTTGTATACGTTATATCTCATAATATGATAGGATGCAATACAATTTATTTTTGATGAGTTTCGTTGTATTGTTTTTATTTTTTTATGTACATTAATTTTTACAACTTTTTTGGTTATACATAAATTATTTACCTAACTGTTGAGTATATATCATTATTTTGCTGAACAAAAGAAGATGGAAGCTACATCACTTAATAGATTTATGTATTCCTATTTCTTCTGCACATTCATGTTTTATGTATGTTATGTAATGTTTTTTCGGGGTCGAAGTCATTATCATTTTAGTTGTTTTTTTTTCTTATGCTATGTTTCTCTTATCAATTTTTTTTTAAATTCTTAAATTCATTATTCGAATATATGTATTAAATGGAACAAATACATATACAACATTGTATTGACAAACGTTATGTTTATTGATACATGTGTGTATTAAATACCTATCAAGGCAATTAAGTCACTACTTTTTTACTTTTTCTTTTTCGCATAATACACTGTGGTCGTTCTCTCTTCCTTATACACTGTTTTCAACATATTCATTTATTTTTCATATGCTTATTTCATAGATATTTAATGTATCAAGTAACCATTTTATGGTAACATTAAACAATGTTAACAACTTATGATTCCGAAAAATAATTTTTTACAAAATTAAAATTTATTTAAATTTTAACCTTTTGATTTCAATTACTTATTATATATTATTATTTATTATTTCCTACTATTTATTATTTAATTATTTATAACTTATAATTTATTATTGCTATTGTTATTGTTATTGTCATTGATTATTAATTATTATTTTTCTATTTCTTTTTAATATTATTTAATATTGTCATGAGTGATATTTGGTTATAGATAGGTAATAAAATCCGATTTTTTTATTATGCACATAGTCTGGTATTATTTTTCTTGCACTTTTACTCTTTAAGTTAATTACAGTTGGCTTATTTAAATGGTTGACAATTTGAATAAAATATTGTTAGCACAAAAATAGGCCAACTATAGCATCATATGCTTCACGTCCATTTTTATTATTATCTTTTTATGCTCATCATTTTTATGTACATGTTAAGTGTATTTATTAATCCTTATACTCATTTTTGTTATTTTTCTTTCACTTTTAATTTCTAAGATAATTACGTTTGGCTTATTAAAATGGTTGACAATTTGAATATAATATTGTTAGGACAAAAATATGTAAACTACAACATCAGCTGCTTCAAATCTCATGTTTAATTATTATTTTCTAATGAATTCTATTTTTATACGATATATCTCATAATATGATAGGATGCAGTACAATTTATTTTTGATGAGTTTAGTTACACTGTTTTTATTTGTTTATATACATTAATTTTTACAACTTTTTTTGTTATACATGCATTATTTACCTAATTGTTGAATATATATCAATATTATGCTCAACAAAAGAAGATGGAAGCTACATCACTTAATAAATTTATGTATTTTTATTTCTTCTCCACATGCATGTTGTATATATGTTCAATAATGTTTTTTGGGTCGAAGTCATTATCATTTTAGTGGTTTTTTTCTTATGCTATGTTTCTCATTATCATTTTTTTTTAAAATTCTCAAATTCATTATTCGAAAAAATGTATTAAATTGAACAGATACATATACAACATTGCATTGTCAAACGTTATGTTTATTGATACATGTGTGCATGAAATACCTTATAGAGCAATAAGTCACTAATTTATTTATTTTTTGTTGCATACACTGTGGTTGTTCTCTATTTGTTATACACTGTTTACAACATATTCATTTATTCTTCATATGCATATTTCTTAGATATTTAATGCATCAAGTAACCATTTTATCCAAACATTAAAGAATGTTAACAACTTATGATTCCGAAAAATAATTTTTTATAAAATTAAAATATATTTAAATTTTAATATTATTTAATATTTTAACCTTTTGATTTTAATTACTTATTATATATTAGTATATATAAGAAATTATATTACATAGAGTAGATAAAAAAATATTATTATTTTTTACATTATAGCAAATATTAAAACTTAGGATATATTATATATATTTTATAATTATGTATTAGATATTATTTATATGTTAATTGTTTAGTGGAATTATTATTTTTATTTATGTTAATTAATTGTATTTACTTTAATTATTAATTATTAATTAATATGGTACTTAAATAACAATGTTGAATGTGGTAATGCATAAGTGAAAGTCATAAAATATATTGCTCTCTATAAATAGGTATAGGGAAGATACTCATTTTATTTAAGGTTTCGAATTTACTTTTTTTTTATTTGATCTTTTCAAAATTAATATATATTTTTTATATTATTAATTATTAATTATTTATTACTTTTATTATTTATTATTTATTACTTATTACAGTTCTTGTTATCGTTAATGTTATTGACTATTAATTATTAATTTCTATTTATTTTTATTATTATTTAATATTGTATTTGAACTTAAAAAGACATGTTCTTTGAGGCACTCGATAAAGGAATAGTCATGAGTGATATTTAGTTATAAGCAGGTAACAAAATCCAATTTTTTATTATTCACATAGTTTGGTCTTATTTTTCTTGAACTTTTACTTGCTAAGTTAATTTCAGTTAGCTTATTTAAATGGTTGAAAATTTTAATTTAATATAGTTAGGAAAAAAATATGTCATATATAGCATCAGATGCTTCACACCCATTTTTATTATTATTTTTTTATGCTCATTATTTTTATGAACATGTTAAGTGTTTTTCTTAATCCTTATACTCATGTAATTTCTTATTTTTCTTTCACTTTTAATTTCTAAATTAATTACGATTAACTTATTGAAATGGTTGACAATTTGAATATAATATTCTTACGACAAAAATATGTCAACTACAACATTAGCTGCTTCAAATCTCATGTTTAATTATTATTTTCTCATGAATTCTATTTGTATACGTTATATCTCATAATATGATAGGATGCAATACACTTTATTTTTGATGAGTTTAGTTGTACTGTTTTTATTTTTTTATGTACATTAATTTTTACAACTTGTTTGGTTATACATGCATTATTTACCTAACAGTTGGGTATATATCAATATTATGCTCAACAATAGAATATGGAGGCTACATCACTTAAAAGATTTATGTATTCCTATTTTTTCTACACATGCATGTTGTATGTATGTTCTGTATTTTTTTTGTCGAAGTCATTATCATTTTAGTTGTTTTTTTTCTTATGATTAGTTTCTCTTATAAATTTTTCAAAAATTTTTACATTCATTATTTGAATAAATGTATTAAATGGAACAAATACATATACAACATTGCATTGACAAAAATTATGTTTATTGATACATGTGTGCATTAAATAGTTATCAGAGCAATTAAGTCACTACTTTAATTTTTTTTTTCTTTTTTTGCATACACTGTGGTCGTTCTGTCTTTCTTATACACTGTTTTCAACATATTCATTTATTCTTCATATGCTTATTTCTTAGATATTTAATGTATCAAGTAACTATTTTATCCTAACATTAAACAATGTTAACAACTTATGATTCCGAAAAATAATTTTTACAAAATTAAAATTTATATAAATTTTAATATAATTTAAATTTTAACCTTTTGATTTCAATTACTTATTATATATTATTATTTATTATTCTTCTTGTTATTGTTGTTGACGATTAATTATTATTTTTCTATTTCTTTTTATTATTATTTAATATTGTATTTGAACTGAAAAAGACATGTTCTTTGAGGCAGTGATTAAGCTAATAGTCATGAGTGATATTTGGTTATAGATAGGTAACAAAATTCGATTTTTTTATTATGCACATAGTTTGGTCTTATTTTTCTTGCACTTTTACTCTATAAGTTAATTATTGTTGGCTTATTTAAATGGTTGACAATTTGAATTAGTCATGAGTGATATTTGGTTATAGATAGGTAACAAAATTTGATTTTTTTTATTATGCACATAGTCTGGTCTTATTTTTCTTGCAGTTTTACTCTATAAGTTAATTACTGTTGGCTTATTTAAATGGTTGACAATTTGAATACAATATTGTTAGCCAAAAATATTCCAACTATAGCATCAGATGCTTCACATCTATTTTTATTATTATCTTTTTATGCTCATCATTTTTATTTTCATGTTAAGTATTTTTCTTATTCCTTATACTCATTTTTCTTAACTTTTCTTTCTGTTTTCATATTTAAGTTAATTACGTTTGGATTATTGAAATGGTTGACAAATTGAATATAATATTGTTACGACAAAAATATGTCAACTACAACATCAGCTGTTTCAAATCTCATGTTAAATTATTATTTTCTCATGAATTCTATTTTTATACGTTATATCTCATAATATGATATGATGCGATACAATTTATTTTTTATGAGTTTAGTTGTACTGTTATTATTTTTTTATGTACATTAATTTTTACAACTTTTTTGGTTATACATGCATTATTTACCTAACTGTTGAGTATATATCAATATTACTCAACAAAAGAAGATGGAAGCTACATCACTTAATAGATTTATGTATTCCTATTTCTTCTGCACATGCATGTTGTATGTATCTTCTATAATTTATTTTTTTGGTAGAAGTCATTATCATTTTAGTTGTTTTTTTTTCCTATGGTATGTTTCTCTTATCAAATTTTTTAAAAAATCTTAGATTCATTATTTGAATAATTGTATTAGGAACAAATTTCATATACAATATTGCATGATAAACGTTATGTTCATTCATACATGTGCATTAAATACCTATCAGAGCAATTAAGTTACTACTCTTTTTTTTTTTTTTTTTTTTTTTTTTTTTATTTTTTTTTTTTTTGTTTTTTTTTTATTTTTTTTTTAGTTTTTATTTTTTAGTTTTAATTTTTTTTTTTTTTTTAATTTTAAAAAAAATAAAAAAAATTGTTAAGTT
>Ga0123342_1009763_pt1 | contig 11298 bp, 10 predicted proteins | sample Turbeawhitnodule_FD_89960 | JGI IMG/M metagenome (GOLD analysis project Ga0123342, IMG submission 89960) | Root nodule microbial communities of legume samples collected from Mexico - Turtle bean Mexico white nodule | ecosystem: Host-associated > Plants > Roots > Nodule | place: Mexico: Nepantla... | reverse complement strand
GTTGAACTCTTCAAATTCTTATCATCCTCAAACGAATGGTCAAAATGAAGTTGAAAATATAGCTCTTTCTACTATGCCTAGAGTAATCATGAGAGACAAACACAACTCTAGGGATGAGTATGCATACAATAGAGTAGTTCACGAGACTACTAATATTTCTCCATTTAAAGTTGTATATGGGTTTAATCCTCTCTCTCCTTTAGACTTGTTACCACTTCCTAATCCACAAGAATTTGTGCCTAAGGAAGGAGTAACAAAAACTGAATTTGTTAAACAAATGCATGAGAGGATTAAAGAACAAATACAACAACAAACAGAGAAATATCATTAGAAGTTGTCAAAAACAATAGAAAAACAAGAAGAATGGCAACTTAATAAGACTGATTTTTATACAAATCCTCAAACTAACTCATTTTCTTTGTTTGATGACTCCCAGAGATGGACATTTGATCTTGGAGGACGAGCCTAGTTTTCAAAATAGGAATAAGGCTGTTGTTCGAGATCAAACCTGTAGATCTGAGGACAGATCCTCTCAAGAAGGAGGGGATGATGGAAACCATCCAACCACAAACATCCATATAATGATGATGAAGAAGAAGCATTGGATTTGAGGACAAATCCTTTTCAAAAGGGAGGGGATGATGGAAGAGGCCCAAGCCCAAGCCCAAATACAAGTTCAAGCTTTAGCTCAAGCCCAACAAATAGAGGATCTGGGCCAACTAAGCATCATTGGATGTCTTTTTTTGTAATTACTTTTGAGTATTTTTAGTAGAACATAACAGGAGGTGTAGATATAGATATAAGAAGTGCAAATGTATAAAGCTAAGTCACACCTTCCATGTGACATAAAAAGAAGGTGTATGTGTAGATTTAAGAGGTGCCAAAAAAAGAAACCAAGTCACACTTCCCTTGTGACTAGGAATTGGCTCCAAATTCAAATGCTTCTCATTTTAATTTCCCTCCACTTTATTTTGAATTTCCAGCCCTTTAAACACTATATAATAAGTTCAAGCTTTAGCTGAAGCCCAACAAATAGAAGATCTGGGCCAACTAAGCATCATTGGATGTCTTTTTTTTGTAATTACTTTTGAGTATTTTTAGTAGAACATAAAGGGAGGTGTAGATTTACATATAAGAAGTGCAAATGTATAAAGCTAAGTCACACCTTCCTTGTGACATAAAAAGAAGGTGTAGGTGTAGATTTAAGAGGTGCCAAAAAAAGAAACCAAGTCACACTTCCCTTGTGACTAGGAATTGGCTCCAAATTCAAATGCTTCTCATTTCCCTCCACTTTCTTTTGAATTTCCAGTCCTTTAAACACTATATAATAAGAGGGCTTGGCTGATGTATTTGCAAGATTAATATACATAGTGAATTGCTGCCAAATTTGAGCCAATTTCACTTCTTGCCCAAAACCTCTTAGGTTAGGTTATTGATCTTCAATTCCCCCTTACCAAAGAGAGATGGCCTCACCACTCTCAATCCCTACCTAGCATGCACCTTCAAGGTCACCATATCTCCTAGGAGGACCTTGTTCGCTTACACTCCATAGAGCTTCCGCCGATCACCAACAAATTCTACAAGTCATGAAGGCACTTCTCCATCACTTGGCATGCGAAATTTCCTTTGGAGCTTGTTCATACAGATGTTTGTGGCCCGATGAACATATCATCAATTGGAGGTAATAAGTATTTTTTAACCTTTATTGATGTTTTTTAAGGCAAAACCTGGATTTATCTATTGAAAAGCAAGGATGAGGTATTCCACTGCTTTAAAATATTTAAAGCATTTGTTGAAAGACAGAGTGGCAGACTAATTAAGATCCAAGACTTGCACCGCGAAGAGGGCGTCGGCGTAGTCGTCCCTCCGTTTCCGGTGGAGGTTTAGGGCAGGGCAAGGGGACTGCTCATCTGCGTTGCCATGTCAGCCCTACTTCCAACTCCAGGGGGACTGCTCATGTGCGTTGCCACGTCATCCCTACTTCCAACTCCAGAAAACTCACTTTCATTAATTATTGGGTCTGTTCCAGCTAAGCGCACCCCACTCTCTAGCATTTGGAATTGGACCCAATCACACTCAACAGGCCCAATATCAACATATAAGCTTTTTATTTCTGTTAGGGTTTGCATCTGACCACCTGCCTCTTTAATTGCAACGTTAAACTACCTAGACTACTCCTCAACCTCATGAATTACCTTATTAAATCATTTAAACTGCCCACCTAACCCATCAATTGCCTCATTAAAACGCCTAGTGTTTTGTAGCCCACTAAGCTGCTAGCCTTTGACGTCATCACCCCTAACTTCCGCAGCAGCGTCTGACCTCCGTGACTCACTACAAAGAAGCTCCTCCACCATCGTCTCCTCCCCAAAGCCGCCATGGAATTTTAAATTCCTCCCAATCTCTAAGTCTTCTGATTCATTTCCTAAATTACTTCCAAACTCATCATCATTATAGGAGTTTTCCTAGTCACCATTATAGCAATTTTTAACATTAATAACAGGTTCTTCTTCAATAGCTATTTGGCACATGAACTCAATATTCTTCATACATTTTGCCCATCGAGCCTCCCTTGCTACAGGCAATTTAATTAAAACTCTTGCATATTCTAGTTCTTTCATCACCAAAGTACACTTGTCAATTTCTACAAGCGTTCCGACCATTGACACTATGCTTTTCAAGCTTTACCTACTCCACATATTTAAGGGCAACCCTCTGATACGAGCCCAAACATATTTTTCTGTCACCATAAAGTTATGCTCCAGGGGATAATAGTTTCAAAAATTGATTCAATCCATTCTTTATTTTCATCTATTGATTTTTTAATTAGGTTCGCTTCTTCTCCCGACAGTAGAACACAATTGCCTCCCAGATAACGCACACGAATAAAATTAAAGCCTCCCAAGATAAAGCTTACCTTCAGATCCTTAGCCTTACTTGATCCACAGTTCTACCTATGAAAATTTTATCTAGCCACTCCAGCGGTTTCACCTCTGCCTTGAACGCTATTGGGTAAATATTCTTCTTTCCCCTTTATATCCTTTCTCCACGACAAAAGCATACGACATCTTTTCCTTCCAAATGTATGGCTTGAATCCCATTGCGTTCAGCGTTCCCCTCCTTCCTTAACTCTCTGTCTCTGCTAATTTTTTGTTTGGTTTCTACATACCTCCCTTGCCTTGGCTCTTTGTCTCTATTGTATTTCAGTTTGTTTACCGTTACCTTCTTGTAACCAATCCAGACAGAGTCTAGTTTCCTTTCCAGCTCTACCACATCTTGAAACTTAACAAATGCAAATCTTTTATTTTTGTTATTCAATCTCCTAGAAATAAAGACATCAACAACCCTTACCCATCTCTGAAACACTTTCCACATATCCTTCTCTTCATATTCCAAAGGAAAATTTGTGAAGAAAAAATTAACACTTGTTTTCTTCGACCCATACCTTAATGCAAGTTATCCAAACTGATAAATGATATGTATTTTTAAGAGAAAGATATAATACATACCATTTGTTTAGAAAGAGTTCAAAGGGGGATAATGAAGAGAATTAAAATATAAAATGTGATTATTTGGATGAGTTGAAATAGAGAAGAAATGAAAAAATATATATTATATTTGTATGAGTTTGGTTGGAAAGAAGAAAAAAAAAGGTGAAATTTATTATGAAATAACCATTATACCTTTGACATACATATTAATTTAATTTTAATCTTCAAAGCAAAATACTTCCTAAAATAAGAACTTCAAAAAATTTACATTACAAATGAGTGTATAATAGATTATATTAAATTTATAATCAATTATATCTCACTGTGAATAATAATATATTAATGTTGAATTTTTGAAGAATTGATTATGAGTAAAAAATAATGTACAAATATTAAAAATAAGGTATATTTTTATCCAGCTAAATAATTATATATGATATGTAGAAACATTTTGGATTATTTATGCTCACTTAATAAAATATAATGATATTTGTGTTTATTATTTTATTACATATTTGTATACATCAATTAGTTATACCATACACAGATGCATTTGCCCATTATTTTTTTTTTTGTGTCTACTTTGGTATATGGTTGGTTGAATTTGTAGTAATAAGTTGATGCATCATACTTAAGTTTTCGTAATAATGCTCAAAATTTGATACCAATAATTTGATAGCATTATTCCAACTCGTCCGTGTTATTATGGAAGGAGTTCATTTTATAAAAAAAAAATCCATTTGTTGCTACTGGTTAATTTCACTACGAAATTACTAGTTTGACAAATTTTCAAATTGCACAATCTAATTATTTTTTTCAAAATCTGAATTTATTTTGGATTGTACAATCGATAACAATTTTTATATTTAAAATTATGTTATGAATTGCATAATCTATCATGTATTTTTCAAAAAACTAAAAAAAATTTCAAAAATTGTACAATCTTGAATTCAATTTTGAATCCAAAAATGTCTTATGAATTGCATAATTCATAATGTATTCATTATATGAAACAAAAAATCAAATAATGCAATCTGAAAGTGATTTAGGGTCTAAAATTGCATTATGGATTCCACAATCTTGAATGTATTTTTGACAAACTAAATACATTCTAGACCCATAAATGACTTTCGAATTACACAATCCAAAATTGTTTCTAATGATTTGACCTTGCAAAATTGTTTTCAATCCCTTTTTGGTGATGATCAAGAGATTCATGAATCAGGTTCGACCATCTTTACATGATAGTTGAATCTACCACGATTAATATTTTTTAAAAGAAGTCAATTTTGCCACTAAGTTCTAGGCTAAACAAATGGAAAAAATGAATCATTAAGTGAAGAAGGGGAACAAATACAAGCCTCCAGGAGACTGAGACGTCCTTCTAAAACTAGAGTAAAAGTCAATAAGAAAACCTACAAAGCATGTCAACCTAAGGAAGAATAATGGTGTGTGATTATCACCGGATTTTATTATGGATGTTATATGCAAACTAGGTCAATATGATTCGATTATTTGCATTCGATCATTCTTCTTTGTTATTTTTGGGAAGAGAAAGTTTTTTTTGTTTGCCTTCTGGTCATTATTTCATTTTTTCTATTTTGGTTTAAACTCCCAGTGTAGTTTTCTAGATTATTCTTGTGAGTTTCTTTATTTATTTTTTCTTTGCATAGGTTTCGTCTAGTCCTCCGTGTTTCATTTTTTTATGTTATTTTTTAAGTGATGATACATGTTGCATAACGTGATTTTTATAACAACGAATTACTATAAGTATTTTTTAAACAAGAGTGGTTTTAAATAACAATTTTTTGGCAATTTTTTTAAGACCTTTTAAGTGATTTTAGATAGCAATTTTAAGACAATTGATATTAAGACTTTTTAAGTGTGAATGTAAAGAATATTCCTAAACTCTTATTTTTGTTCCGTGTATCACTTCTAGTACATTTAGTTCTAATTTAAATTTCAATGTATACTATTTTAAAATATGAATAGTTTAAAATAAAATTATATCGCACCTAAATTATTTATATCAAACTAGATCTATCACAAATCTAAAATATATTTTAAACATTGAAAATATTTACTTATCAAAAAATCTAAAATGTAAAATTATTTTTATTACATGCTTTAAACTATAATATAATTACTTTCCTTATTATTTATAATACAAATAGATTAAAGACAAACCTTTCCGTTGTTCTGATACAAATTTTCATCATTAAAGTCATTTTATTTTTCAATAGTTTATATATGTACAAAATAAATGGACAAACAAATTTTTCATTTAGAGATTATCCAAAATAAAATGAAGAAAAACAATATGTTAAATGACATGATATTGAATATTAACTTTTTAATTCATAATACCAACATTTACAATTAATGATGAATTTCAATTCAATTAATCATAAATCCTATATGATTCATGCCAGAAATGGAGTACAATAAAGAAAATAGAAAACATAATTCTAAATTCTATGTTTTAGTTTATCACTAATGCATAAAGAATTTTCTTTAATCAAAACTTCACGACCAATTTCCTTCCAATCTATTTTGCATGCATGCATCTCTGGATATCTATGTGATCCACAAAAAACATCTCCACAAAGACATTGGAACCCTAATAATCCAATCCTCTTCTTGCAACTATTGCATCTCTTTCTCTCATTCTTCTTACTCATATCAGAAACAAAAGTCATATAATCAATGATAGAACTTGTAGAACTTTCAGAAATACATGATGTTACCTCAAAACAAAATTCATGTTATTTGTTTCACACTCTACACCCTTATAACCCTTTGATTTGGTGTTGTTTTCTTTGAGATAATCTTTGTACCACTTTGAACAAAGGTTCTTGTTCGTAGGAGAACCATTGAACCCACAATCATTAGCACAAAGTGATGTAACCATGGTGTTTGACTTAAGGAAAAACTTTGAAGAATATTGATATCACCTCACCAAATTTAAATTTAAGAGAATGAGAAAAGTGTGCAACAATAGAGAAACTTAAAAAGTATTTATAACTAAAAAATATGATAAATTTTTTAATAAATCTTAAATCTAACGTATCTTAATCAAATATACCTTTTGTTATATAAGATATTTTATCATTTTGAATAAAATCCATAAAATTAAGAATAATATTATATATATATATATATATATATATATATATATATATTACACAAATAATAAATATTGTTTAAAAGGTATACTGACAACTTAAAGTTGTCACAGTGCATGTTGAAAATTTTAAGAGAAATATTATTTGTTTTACTATTTAAATCTAATAATATTTTTAAATTACCAATATGCTAATTTTAAATTAATAAAAAACAATTCCAAATCACCTTAAAACATCAAATTCTAAATTCAATATTAAAAAAAAATTGTAACCTAACAAAAGTCAATAAAACTTAAAAGTTAAAGGCATTTTTAGTAAATTTTGTTTAAGAAAATATTTAAGCTAAAATTAAGATCTTAAAAAATTTAATTTAATTTCAGTAGTATAAATTAATAGATTACTTAAATTAATTTCAACAATCTTTTCAGTAGTTTTTATTATGTTACTTTTATCTTTACATTGTTTTCTATATATCTTTTCCGTGTTCAAAATATCATGATATTCTTACTAATTTAGATCTCTATAATTTATTTTTTCTTTTCTCTCTTATGTTTGTTTTTATTTTCTAATTTCTATATAGAAATTTAATAATTCATTTATCATTATCTTTATATTCAATTTTAATTCTTATTATCTTTTTTATATGCGAATAAAATATTTTTATTATTATTTTCTTCACTCTACTTTTAAGATATCTCTTATTATTGATTATCAATTTTTCTTATATTTTGGATTTAGATGTTAATAATTTTTCTTTTCCTTAACCTGTAAAATCCATAACAAAGACATACGAATTAAGAAAATTTCTCTTAGAACAAGTATCATTTAATTATATTCCTATAAATTATCATCCAAAAAATAATTTGATTTTATTGTTGAAAGTTTAAAATATTGTTTGCACGTACTTCCAATATGTGTCGTAATATATTTTTAAATTTATCAATTATCAATAAAAAAAAATTGTAATAAAAAATAAGCAATCTATTTAAGAACCATTCTTAAAAGTATTTAGGTTTTAAATATTTTATCTATATAAAAAGAGATGTGAAAAATTACAATAGTAAACACATCTAAATTTTTTAATATATGATATATAGTTATTTGATTATTTTGATAATTTGGTTTAATTAAAGTTAGAAATATTGTGTGAGAATTTTTTAAAATTCTAAAGTATGAATTATTTTTGTGATACCCAAAAATGTTTGTTATTAATTCCGATTTTATTAACCTTAAATGTTGGTTATTAATTCATGTTTTATTACCCTTAAATTATTTACGGTTACTATTGCAATAATGGTCAGTTTACAGAGATGTTAGTATTCCTATTTTATAGCTTCCAGTATTTGTAATTTTATTATATATATTATTAAAGTAAATCAAAATGTAGAAATCTGTTCAACAGTTTTGCAAATTTCGTGCATTTACGTTCAATAAGTTTCTACTACTTTTTGCCTTTTGTTATTTCTTTTTTAGTTTTACAACTGATATCAGTGTCAGTCATGTATCATGAACTCTACTCAATTATCAGTTCCTATTCTTGATGGAACAAATTATAATCGGTGGTGTGTGCAGATGAGAATTTTGTTTGATTATCATGAGTTAGGGGATGTCGTTGAGAGTGAAGTGTTTAGATTAGTTGATAATGCAACTGAGGCGCAACGAGTAGCACATCATGACCAGAAGAAGAAGGATAAGAAGGCTTTGTATCTCATCCATCAAGGGATGAATGACGAGACATTTGAACAGATAGAAAGATCAACAACTACAAGTGAGGTTTGGACCATTTTGTCAACCAATTATAAAGGTGATGACAAGATCAAGAGGGTGCGTCTTCAAACCCTAAGACGCCAATATGAATTTTTGCAGATGGAAACCACAGAGACTGTTGATGTCTGTATAAATAAAGTTCTTGCCTTGACAAATAAGATGAAGACCAATGGTGAAACACATTCGGAGCAGGCAAAGGTGGAAAAGATTTTGAGATCTTTAACTCCCAGATTTGAACATGCGGTTTCCGCAATTGAAGAGGCCAATGACATTTCAACAATTACAGTAAGGTTATTGTCTGGTTCCCTATGAGCCCATGAGCAGCGGATGAATGACAATACGATTGGAAAACCAATTGAACAGGCTATACAAGCACAAGCCTCAATTGGTAGCTCTTTCATAAACACGGTAGTTTGCGAGGCAGAGGACGGGGACATGGGTGTAGCTATTCCAGCCAAGGTCGTGGTGGCCAAAATCATGGAGGCGCTGAGCAAAACAACACTGGTTCCAATCACAATCCAAGTTCAAATAATTGTTGGCGCGAAGAATGTGATCGCGGAGAACGAGGAAGCATGTGTAATAAATCAAATGTGGAGTGTTATAATTGCCATAAACATGGCCATTATGCAAGTGAGTGCAAATCAAAAGGTGATAATCAAGTTGCCAATTGTGCTTAAGAAGATAATAATCGCGAACAAGATGAAGAGGATCATGCAGTACTAATGGCAGCCATATCAAATGAAACTCCAAACAATCAGACTTGGTATTTGGATACAGGTTGCACTAATCATATGTGTGGTCAGAATGAGCTGTTAGCATATTTGGATGACTCATTTCGCACAATAGTGAAATTCGATGATGGCAGGTTCGTTCCGGTGACTGGAAAAGGGTGAATTCTTATGACATTGAAGAATGGTGATCACAAGTACATCTATGATGTTTTCTATGTACTTGATATGAAAAGTAATTTGTTGAGTATGGGACAGCTTGCCGAAAAGGGTTACGTGATGCACATAGTTGAAAATCAATTCTCAATTTTTGATAAAAAAAGGTATTTTGATTCTTTAAACCTTTTTATCAAAAAACCGAATGTTTCCAGTAGATTTTCATATGGGTGATTTCAAGTTCTAAAATGCAATAGTGAATAATGAATCGTGGTTGTGACATTTACGCTTGGGGCACTTAAATTTTCAGAGTTTGGAAAATCTCTCCAAATGAAATTTAGTGAACGGTTTACCCCATATTCATCACCCTAATCAATTGCGAGGCTTGCATTTTTGGAAAGAATCACAAGATACCATTTGTTAAGGAGCGTTGGTTGCGAAATTTCCTTTGGAGCTTATTCATACAGATGTTTGTGGCCCGATGAACATATCATCAATTGGAGGTAATAAGTATTTTTTAAGCTTTATTGATGATTTTTCAAGTAAAACCTGGATTTATCTATTGAAAAGCAAGGATGAGGTATTCCACTCCTTTAAAATATTTAAAGCATTTGTTGAAAGACAGAGTGGCAGACTAATTAAGATGGTGCGTAAGTCTAATGAGTCCAAGAGGCACTGTGAAGAACTTGGGTTGCAGCATAACATAACCTGTCCTTACACACCTCAACACAATGGAGATGCTGAGAGAAAGAATAGAACAATCATGGACATGGCGAGGAGCATGCTTAAAGCAAAAGGTATGCCAAATTATTTTTGGGCTGAGGCCATAACATGTGCGGTATATTTGATAAACACATCACCCACTCGGAGTGTTCCTAACACAACTCGGATTGAAGCATGGAGCGGATTCAAACCCAATGTGCAACACTTGAAGTTATTTGGGTCAATTACTTATGCTCATGTCCCCAAGGCAGCAAGATCGAAGTTGGATGATAAGGTAGAGAATACTATTTTCATTGGATATAAGCATGGGGGATACAAACTGTACAATCCAATGACAACGAAGGTGATTATCAGTCGTGATGTTACATTTGCCGAAGATGAGGAATGGGAATGGAATGCAACAGCTGAAATGAATTCGAAAAAACGATATATTTACGTTTTGAACGATGATATGGAAGATGGAGTCACTCTTGAAGCACCTGCAGTTCAACCTGAAGTTGTAATTCAACCTGAAGTTGCAGCTCCAATTGTAATTATGATGGAGCGGCCAAGAAGGCAGCAGTGACAACCTGTACACCTTCAAGATTGTGAAGTAAATCTTGATGATGAAGTTGATGACAATGGAGATTTGGTTCACTTTGCTTTTCTTGCAGATTTAGAACCTGTGAGACTTGCAGATGCCATTTAACACCCCAAATGGCAAGAGGCTATGAATGAGGAATTGATGGCGATTGAGAAAAATAATACATGACAACTCACTGATCTTCCAGAAGGACACAAAGCAATTGATGTGAAGTGGGTATACAAGATTAAAGTGAAAGAAAATGGTGAGATTGATAGATACAAGGCAAGGTTGGTGGCAAAGGGATTCGAGCAAAGAGAAGGCTATGATTACGAAGAAATATTTTCTCCTGTAGCTTGAATGGAAACATTGAGATTAATCATTGTTTTAGCTGCACAAAGACAATGGAAAATTCACCAAATGGACGTCAAGTCTGCGTTTGTAAACGAACCACTTGATGAAGAGGTTTATGTAAAGTAGCCGCCGGGTTTCATACAATCTGGCAAAGAGGAGAAGATGTATAGACTAACTAAGGCTTTATATGGTCTTAAACAGCCACCAAGAGCTTGGAACAAAAGGATTGATTCATTTCTTCATGCCACTTGATTCAAAAAATGTGCATAAGATCATGGTCTTTATGTAAAGACTAATGATTATGGAGATTTGCTAATTTTATGTCTTTATGTTGATGATGTGATTTTTACAGGAAGTAATCTCAAAATGATTGGTGACTTCAAGCATATCAT
>Ga0123342_1009762_pt1 | contig 11300 bp, 6 predicted proteins | sample Turbeawhitnodule_FD_89960 | JGI IMG/M metagenome (GOLD analysis project Ga0123342, IMG submission 89960) | Root nodule microbial communities of legume samples collected from Mexico - Turtle bean Mexico white nodule | ecosystem: Host-associated > Plants > Roots > Nodule | place: Mexico: Nepantla... | reverse complement strand
CATTTTCAAACATAGTCAAACATCAAAACATTAAACATTAAGATAAATATCAAATATCACTATTCTTCCACTTTCAAAACATTAAAAATACCTAATTCCAAAACATTAAACATAAACATAAACATTAATTCAAAAACATTAATTCCAAAAGTGTGATTGTGTTATGTTTCTTTCTTTGAAATTTTGTGAAAACCTAATTACGTTGCCCTACTGCTAAGTGCCAATTTCTTTTTTTCTTGCAGGTTAGTGGGTCAGCCCGCCCTGCCTCGCTGCTGGCCCGCGCGGGCTGCGGGTTAGCGGGTTGAAAAGGTCAGTCCGCCCCACGTTTTTTACCAACGGGCCGACCCGCACGACCCGCCCCGCTTTGCCATCCCTAATAAAAATAGAGACACACAAAGGTGGAAGCTCAATGAAAATGAAGGTGGAAGCGGCGGTGGAAGACAAAGCAGCATAATGGAGGCAAAGAGTAGAGTAGCGCAAATGAGCAGTGAGGTGGAAGCATGAAAATAAGTTAAAAAAATTATATTACACTAGTTCTTAGTAATAATTGGTGTAATATATTTTTTTTACTCAGAAATGGTATATAATACCGGTTGTACAGGGTAACCGGTGTTATATGCCTTTTTTAAAACTTATAAATCTTTTTTTTTTTCTCTAGGACACTACATATTACCCTGGTTGGGCTATCCAACGGGTGTAATATATGTTGCTAACAAAAAAAGTTTAAAAAAAATCTAAGTATTACAGCAATATATTACACCGGTTGGACTATCCAACCAATGTAATATATACCAAATATTTAAAAAAGGCTACCGTATTTTTGTTTACATCGATTCTTATTTAATCAGCCTAGAATATCGTTGTAAAATGTCTTTTCTGCACTAGTGTTACTTTTTTAAAATATAATATGCCAGAGGAATGCCTTTATTTTATTAAAAAAAATAAAAATTAGTAACACATTTTATATCATTATTTTCTCAATTATCATTCAAATGGGTTTGTTAGTTTGAAAATGAAATTCAATTCATGGAGAATTAAAAAAAATCCACATTTAAAATGTAAAAAAAAAAAGTGTTGGATTATGTGTGAATAACATGTAATATAATTTGTAGAAAAAAATTGAATTTGGTGTTGATGATTTAATTGATTTAATAAATGATATTTTGTATTAGAAAATTGAGATTATAACAGATGAAACTTTAGGTAAAACTTTATGACATGTACAGCCAAACAACTCTTTTAGTGATTAACTAATTATGAACATAAATCAATTTCTCTTATATCTTATCTATGCTAATCAATTAATATGCATAACATACATAAAGTAGTTTGATATTTATTTTTATATAAAAGTTTTCATGTTATACATCATTATGCAACTTGACATCTATGTTGATATCTCAAGTAACAACAATCATTTGCCAATACATGAAAAATAAAATATTATTAAAAAAAATCAAAATTTGGGATACTAGACCAAAACTCATATGTTAACAAAAACGATACATTGGTAGACTGTATCTATTCATAAAGAATTCTAAAAATAGACGATTTTCATATTCAATTTTTACAACAACACAAATATCAAAATTATTTTATAAAATAAAATTAAATATATTTACTTTATCAAAACTATTTTATCGATTTAAAAAAAATTAATTACTTATAAGAAGTATTTAAATCATCAAATTTAATTTTTTAAAATTATTGTCTAAAATAATTTTAAACAAATAATTATATATTTTTTTTACTATTTATTACAAATTATTAAAAATTTTATTTTACAAGAATAAATTTTTGATAACATCATAATTAATATATATATATATATATATTAAAAAATATATAATATATATACTAATACTTTCTTACAAAAATATTCAAATTTTGTTTAATTTATATGATTTTTTTCAACATTATTTTAAAATGGAAAATTAAAATTTATGAAATTAAAATGTTAAATTTTAATCAATTTATCAAAAAAATATATACTACTTACAATACATAAATATTAAAATTATTTTTATAAAATAAAATAAAAAATTTATATTTTCTTTACCATAAATATTTTACCGATTTTTTTAAAAATTATTAAATTATAAAAATTATTTAAATCATCAACTTTATTTTTTTGAAAGTGTCTAAAAAATTGACAAATAATTATATATTTTTTACTATTTATTAAAGATTATTTAAGACAATTTTTAGTAATAACTATTATTTTTCTTCTAATTTATTTATTTTTAATTATTTTTTTATTTCACTTCTTTTTTTAATTACTTGAATTCTATACTTCAACGTTATCACATGCTATTTTATATCATTTTTAAATAATATATATATATATATATATTATCTTGCGTTAGTTATCTGGAACAAAATAATTTGTCATTATCTTTTAATTTGTTTCCCCTAATCAATATTGTAAAATATTGATGAATTAGTTTTTTAAACTGTTTGAAAGAAAATCAAATTACAAAATTGTAAAATTGATACCGTCTACTGCAAAATACCATTTAATCCAAATATAAAGATACTATCAAATTCAAAATTAACATATTCAAGTATTAAAATACACATTCACATAATTATATAATTCGCATAATTATATAAAAGAATTGAATGTAAAAAAAAATAAAAATAAGTCAAACGATTCAAGTTATGAAGTATAATGTGTAATGTTTCATCCTCTCTAATACACATATTTGGTCTACCATACCACCACTTTATGTTCATTATTACATATACAAATTTATTCCACCCATAAAAAAATAATATATTTAATTTTATGATATTTTTATATATTACTTTGTGATATTTTTATATAGTATAAATTTGTTTTTATTAACTAATATTAAACTCTCATCCTCTAAAAAAACACGTCCACCCTAGTACATTTACAAAGATGATGTAATCTCAAAAGAGTTTTTGAATTTCTAAATTCTAGATAGAAAAAAATAGAATACTTTTGACCTGTTGCCAATTTAATTTTTTTCCACACCTATAAAAAATACAAGAAAAAAAATAATGAAAACGCTAAAGAAATTGTCTTAAAAAAACATGGTATTGTAAACTCTATGTACAACAATAACGGAATGACTTTTGAATTAAGAAACACAGGTAAAATTTTAACAATTTATTTAAAATTAATTTTAAATAAAATAATATTTGCAGGAAATTTCAAATGGACAACGCAATATGAACAAGTAATGTGTTTAGTTTGAATAATATTAAGGATGACAAAATACATTCTACTCCATTTTTATACTTGAGAACATCTTAAAGATTAATAGAATTTATTTTATTATAACTTCTTTTACCCAATAATAACATAATAGTAAAACTTGGTGAAGTTACAATTCAAATAATTAAGACTTTAAATCAAACTAACTCAAACTCATTTGTTGGTGGGTTGACTTTGTTCAATTGACATTAATTATGTGCACCTCGTTTGAAGATAGAAAGAACATCTACCTTTTTTTTTTCTTTTCTGGAAATTCTATTCTGATTTTTCTTTAGTCCACATGAATAAAAAATATATAAATCAAAATCAAAATGAATTAATGAAAAACAAAAAAATGAATCGAGACTTTTAATTTTTCCTTCTCTTACCCTCAAAAGAGGTTATAAGAGAGGATTTTAATCTTATTCTTCTAGAATGAAATTAGTACTATAGTACATTACTATTGAGAGTGAAAAAAAATTGTATGTTATTTGAATATTTTTAAACTTAAATTTTTATTTAGAAGAATCTTGTGAAGGAAATAAATCATGTCAAATTAATAATGCGCAAAATCTATAACTAGTAAATTCCGTTCAAATTAAAAAATCGCATTTAGAGTGTAAAATATATCTTATATGTAAAATTTTGATTAAAATTAATTTAAAATTAAGACATTTATGTTTTGAATATTTTTATTTTGAAAATAAGGCATCTTCGTAATTAAAATTCATTAAATTAAAACTCATTGATCTTGAAATTTTAATATATTTTTTTCACTTCGCACACCATTGAGGGCATGCAAACCATTGAACGAAGTAAAGTAACCCTCATTTTTCATTCATTGTAAATGCCCAAAATAGCAAAAAGAGAAATGCTTTTCTCAAGAAAAAAAACTTAATGATATAGGGTATGATGGATTCATTTTCTTACTTTTATGAGTTAAAAATTATTTTCTAAAAAAAATTTATACTACTCAAATAATTTTTTTGTTTAAAATATTTTTGTTCTTGTTGGTTGACCTGCTCGCTGGTTGACCCTAGTGTTGTACTATCTCTGTTGGAATTTGTTCTTCTTTTTGTTTCGTTGGAACGCGGCTCCGTTGAGACAGAGGGGGCCCTACCTGTTGATTGCACTCCGACGATCAAGTAAGTACAGGGGTTATAAGAAACAAGAAGTAACTAGTTTCAGTCTTAGAAACAACGTACCTTTATCTGGGATCTCAAGTCCCTTTTAATAGTTTATCTCTTGTAACAACTTTCCCTCACGAGAATATAATCTCAACTGAAAGCATACTCAACAAGAAAATATTTTGTTCAAGGGCACCCTCTCTTGGGGCTGCAACCAAGCATAACCTTTCCTCCATGGAGTGCATAAAATCGTAACAGAATAACCACCAGGGTACAAACTCATGTACCAACATCAAGGGTCCAATCTGTTTACGTAGGCACCCTCAGCGTGGCGCTACGCATCATACATGCAACCTACGCTTTTACGTGATCTAGAACACATGGGCTTAGGTTTAAAAGAAAATGTTTTACTTAAGTTAGACCCTATGCAAACTAAGCGCACTCCTAGGTCCATAAATACCCCTTGCTGACCGCCTAGGCCTTATGCATGAAAGGTTGCACTAAACCTACTAAAAAGGCTAATACATGCATCAGGGGTCCAATCACATGGCCCGCCAACCAGGTCTAAGAGCTAGGTTGACCTATATATGGCAAGTGCTGAGGTCTGACCTCCGAGTGCTGATCTTTGAGCGCTCTGGTCTAGTACACAAGCCCCCCAGGCTCAAGCTGAGCTTGCTTCAGTGAAGAGGCTACTTGCTCGCTCTTGGTGTCTTGTGGGTAGTGGCGCGACGCACAAAGCGTTTTTTATAGGACATCTCACCATACTTCATCGTTAGCGTACACGTGGCCTTTTATCAGCGGTTGGAAAGCATTGTCGCTTGTCCTTTTCTCTATTGTTTTACATAACGTTCGAAAATCCCCAGCGTTTCTCACTGTTTCATCTCTCCTTCACAAAGTTTTCGCACCTCTCTCAAACTCTTTGCACCTCCTTCCTCATCTTGAGAAATCTCCTCGCCTCGATTCATCCTTTGAATCAAGGTACCTCCTCCAACTCATAACTATGTACTGGCATCCTTTGACACTTTCATTATGATTATATTACCTATTATGGGATTGCTCTGCACTTATTTGATTCCAATTGCTATCTCTGTTTAGCTTCATCATTTCTCTTGAATCCAAAATGTGCGCTTTCTTTCATTGCATGAATGTGTGCTTGTATTTACTTGTTTGTTTTTCTTGTTTTAGATACTCTGTTGTGATGGATTACCGAAACATGTACCCATGGGCTCCTGAAAACCTTCTAGAGGAAACCTCTGTATACACCTCCTCTGAGAAGATAGTGCTTTACATGAAAAGCGAACGTCCTAAAAAATGTATTCTTGGTAGGGAAAACGATAGGGGTCTCAGGGTAGTGCCATGTAGGGAGGATGAGCTAGTTTGTTGCGATGATTCCTCGGACCCAAATGGTCCTTTCTGTTATTTCTACACTATAGTCTTTAAGAAAGTTCCCCTCCGTTTACCCTTGTACAACTTTGAAAAAGAGCTTCTTACCGAGATTAACGTCGCCCCAGCCCAGCTACATCCAAATAGCTGGGCATTTGTTAAGGGTTTTTCCATCCTTTGTACCCATTTTGGCCATCTGCCATCTGTAGAGGTCTTTCTGTATTTCTTTGAGGCCAAACACTTGGGCCGCCAATTGTGGTTCTCTTTCAACGGGGTGGCTGGGAGAGCATTACTATCGCTCTTCCAGCAATCTTATAAGGGTTTCAAGAGTAATTCTTTGAAAAATCGTTGCAACAAGAGGGACCCAACTCTTCTATATGGGTTCCCATTGTACTGGACCCAAAAACCAAACTTCCAAGGAGGACATGCCACAGCGGGATGCCTTTTCTTCTGTAGTTTGAAGGTGGTTTTCGACACAGTCACCCTAATAAAACAAGAGTTCTCTCCAGGAGAGTTAAAAGCTTACATCGGTATTCTTTGTTCTCTTACTCTTACTGATGTTAACTTATGTATTTGTTTGCTGAACTACCTCTGTTTTTCTTGTAGACAGTATGTTGGGTAAGCTCAACAAGAAAGACTTGGTAGCTAGAGCCAAGAAGATGAAGAAAGCTGCCTAAGCTCTCCTTGTTGAAGACTTGAAGATCAAAGTTGTTGTTGAGGCCGCCCCTGCTCCTACTTACGACGTGAAGGCCTACTCTGGGCCGGTCTTCAAAAGGAGAAGAAAGGCTTCCAATGAACCTTCTGAGCATTCAGTCTCGGACGGGCGTGCACCTTCACCACAGGCTCCTCCGCCAAGCCTACCTCCTTCTCGAGACATGGTAGTGGTGCAGGAGGACGAGGATACGAGCGCTCCAGAGGAAGGACTGTGGGACCCTAACTTGGATGCCCCTTCCTTCCTTGAGAAGACCCTTCTATCCGTCAAGGCCAAGGAAAAGCTAGAGAACTTGAAGGAGGACCACTTGGTGGAGCAGGCTATGAGGCAATTGGGGTAGGCCTTGGCTGCAAACTGCCTAGCCATTTCCAAACCGAGGGGGTGGAAAGGATCAGCCAAAGAGAAAACCCTCAAGGTCGTTGAGCTCTCGCAGCGGGTTGGTGGTCTCAAGCAGAAAACAACCAAGCTTCACAAAGAGCTCCAGCGATCGCAAGAAGAGACTAGGGCTCTCCTTACTAAGAAGTCTAAGGAAGCCCTAAAATTATCCAACAAGAACGTGGAGCTCCAAGATGAAGTGGATAGACTAAAGGGAGAGCTGGCCAAGAAGGACGAAGAGCTTATCCGAAAGGGTGGGGAGCTGGTGCAAGAGAGGAAAGCCCTAACTGATGATGTTGCTAATTCATATGTGGCGGGCTTTGAAGACGTCGTTGCTCAGGCCTCAGGAATCTACCCTGAAATGGACTTCTACCAACTTGGTTTGGGCAAGACGGTGGTAGATGGGCGTCTTGTGGATGAGTAGCATCTTCTTGTAATCAACTGCCTTTTGTATCCCTTTGAACAATTTTAACTTTCTAAACCTTTGTATGTATCAGTACTTTAATTTACTTATTCAACTTCTTTAGCTTCAGCACACCTCGACTAGTATAATGCATGCCTTGGTAAGAATCGACTAGCATAGTCTTATCATCCAGCGGTAATATAACTAACTACCTTAACAACATAATGAACCCAATAAGTATGGGAAATCATAATGCTCTGGTAGAGCTAACCTGTGGGTGACTCATACCTCCATAGCCACAAAGAACGTCCTACTTGCTTTAGTGTTGGCTAGCCACGCGAGCGAGGATTAGGTTTTTCGATCTTGTCGTGTAGGACTTGTATGCTTGGAAGGGCTATCCGCTTTCTGGACACATCATTCCCTAGCATTGGGGATGACTTGAGTATCTGACTTGGGTGCCAATCTCTACACCAAGTCTACTCTTATATGAATTTATTAGCTTTGGAGTATCTAACTTGTGTGTTGGCTCACACACCAACTCTACTCTCCGAGAACTTTTATCGCTTGGAGTATCTGACTTTGGTGTTGGCTTACACTACCAAGTCTACTCTTCAAGAACTCTTATCGCTTGGAGTATCTGACTTGTGTGTTGGCTCACACACCAAGTCTACTTATCAAGAACTTTTGGAGTATCTAACTTGGGTGTTGGCTTACACCACCAAGTATACTCTCGACACCCTCGTGGTGTATTATTACCCTACAGGCTTTACCTCAGCTTTTTCTACAGAGCGAGCTCAGGTGGTTTCACCAGCGCCGAAGTGGGTACACAATTTTCTCAGAGCGCCTACTCAGGTATTCTGATCGAGTGATGTCGCCTTACCTGTCTTTAGCCACACCTTCTTAGCTATAGTGATAAGAATAAAAAATAGATGAAGATGACCAAGGATGCTATACTTGAAGGGTCATCTCAACAAGCAAATAAAGACTTCATCAATAGAAGAAATGGACAAAGCCCAAAGCATTTGAAGTTCTTCTTATTAGTCTTCTCAAAATGAGGCCCAAGCCCAATTAATATCTTTTTTGTAATATCTTTAGAATAGATTCTAAATAGAACATTAGAAGGGAAATAGTAGGTAAAGTCACTTTTCTAGAATAAGGAAGTGACTTAGATAGGGTCAACATTTACATTGTCTTTTCATGTACCTTGCCTCTTCATTTTTCAAATGACTCTTCATGTATCTTACCTTGCATAATCGGTCCTCTATTCCTAGATAAGGAGGAGCCTTGCTTTTGTAAACATAAGTTGAAAGTTGAATATTGAAATTGAAAGTGAGGTTATTCTCTAGAATTTAAGTGATTTCTTTGTGAGACTTGCTCTCCTTCTCTTTGTCTCATCTTGTGGGTCTTGGGAATCCTCAAGTGGCGGCACTCCCACTCATCTTGGAGCCTTCCACTATCCAAGTGGCCTGATCACTCCCATTGTCTTCAACCACATAAGTTTCTTCAACTTTTCATCTTCTTATTCCATACCCATTCTATATCAAAAACTCTAAAACATGTTTTGTTTCTTGTTCTTGATTTTCAATCGTCAAATGTTGCTATTGAATGTTTCTAATCAACAGTTTGTCATTGGTTCTTGTTTTAATCGGTTGGAATTACTTGTTGATGTTCTATTTGGTTCATGTTCTTGAAATGGGTTTCCCATGGGTTTCTTGATTTGTGTTCTTTAATTGCTTGTAGAATCTTGATCCAATTCTTGAAAGTGTCCATATAATGGGTAATCCCTTAATCAACTCACATCATATAGCAAATCGTACCTGAGTACCTCTAGACTCAAGATCTTACTAAGAAGAACGCGTACTATCTCATGGTGGATACTTGGGGTGCCTAAACTCATAGTCTTACTAAGGTAGGTCATCTTCCCCATCTTATGCCTAACAATCTTAGTTACGACAAACAAAGCTTTAGGACACCTAAAATCATAATCTTACTGAGACAAGTTCGTCCTACCTTATAGCACGTGCTCAAGGCGCCTAAACTCGGACTCTTATCAAAACAAGTCGACTTCCCAACTTAACCCAGACAATTTTAGTTATGGCTAATTATGATTCTGGGCACCTGAGCTCAGAATCTTACTGAGCAAAAGTCGTCCCATATGAATCACCATGAACTTCAGAACACCTAGACTTGGAATCTTACCAAGAAAAGGTCGCTTTACCTGAAACAATATGCTCAGAACGCCTGCTCGGGTACCTTGCCAAGACAGGTCGCCTTACCTGGCATTGAACCATCACAATTTCTTTCATACCTTCTTGCGCTTAGAGTATTTGACCTGGATGTAGGTTCACACGCCATGTCTACTCTTTTAATGACTTTGGTTGGAGTATCTGACTTGGGTGTTGGCTTTCACACCAAGTCTACTCTTCAACCCCGAGGTGGGTTAGCTTACCTGCCCTCGGGCAAATAACCTTAAGTCAATTCAGGGTGCCTGGACCTGGAATCTTACCAGGGAAATAGGTCGTCTGGTTTAAAAATAAATCATACACACGTGGTGTTTACTCGAATAACTCACCAATCAAGTCGCCTTATTGTGTGTTAACAAAGAATCCTAACAAATCACCTTTCAAGAGCAGTTTTTCATTGGGCGGCCTCATTAAAAAACCCTCTTAAGGGAAAAAGAGTGTCCCCTTAATTATTCAAATTGTTCATAAAAGATTTGACAAAACATATCAACTTAAATAAAACTTAAGGTTAGCACCATTCCACGTTCGGGGTATGGTTCCGCCTTCAAGAGTCTCGAGTTTGTAGGCTCCATTTCCGAGCACCTCTATCACACGGAATGTGCCAGTTCATTTGGGAGACAACTTATTCTCCAACTGATAAGGGTAAGCCTTTCGCATTACCAGGTTGGCACTCTAGAACTGCTGAGGTCTCAACTTGGACCTTTGTTTCTGCTCCACCCTTCTCTTCAAAGCTTCAGCTTTGACGCGTGTTTGCTCCCGCACCTCGTCGAGTAGGTCTAGGTTCACCCTCCCTTCGTTAGATTCTTACATCACGAAGTTCTGGAATCTTGGCGAGCTCTCCAGGATCTTTACAGTGATCATGGTGTCTAACCCGTACACCAAATTGAACGGCGTTTCCTTTGTTGTGGATTGTGCAGTGGTGTGGTAGGCCTACAAAATTCGAGGCACCTCTTCTGTCCAAGTCCCCTTAGCCTTCTCCAAGCTCCTCTTCAAACCTCTGAGCAAGACTTTGTTGACGGACTCAACCTGTCTATTCATCTGAGGATGCTCTACTAAGGCGAACACCTGCAGATCCCGAGCTGTGTGCACAACTTGCACAACTGTTGATTTGCAAATTGGGTGTCGTTGTCAGACACCAAGTGTCTTGGGATTCTAAAACGACAAATGATGTTCCTCCGTACGAAGTGTTGAACCCTATGGAGGGTTATTTGCGCAACTGGTTCAGCTTCTATCCACTTGGTGAAGTATTCAATGGCCACCACTAAGTACTTCATCTGGCGAATCGCCAGGGGAAACAGACCTAAGATGTCTATTCCCTAAGTATGGAAAGGTCAGGGGCTATGTATCGATCGCAACTCCTCTGGGGTGCATGATGCCAATCAGCGTGCTTCTCACATTGCTCGCACCGCTGTGCATACCTCATGCAGTCCTCCCTCATGGTCGGCCAGTAATACCCAGCTCGACAGCCTTCAAAGAAAGGGCTCACCCCCCGACGTGACTCCCACAAATGCCTTCATGGAGCTCTGCCATGATACGAGTACACTGGTCCCCGCTTACATAGGTGAGGATAGGATGAGTATACCCATGTCTGAACAGCTTTCCATCCACCAGGATGAGTATACCCATTTGCAGTGGTCTTGGGTGACTTTAGAGTCTCTTGAATAACTAACTTACTAGTAGGTTGACCCGTGCAACGCACGTGACTTTTTCTAATTTTTTATATTTAAATATTAATATTAAAAATAATAAATTTATTTAGATATATATAAATTATTAATTTGATGAAATGAAATTAAATATATTGCAATAGTATAAATTTATATAATTTTAGTAT
>Ga0123342_1009761_pt1 | contig 11300 bp, 9 predicted proteins | sample Turbeawhitnodule_FD_89960 | JGI IMG/M metagenome (GOLD analysis project Ga0123342, IMG submission 89960) | Root nodule microbial communities of legume samples collected from Mexico - Turtle bean Mexico white nodule | ecosystem: Host-associated > Plants > Roots > Nodule | place: Mexico: Nepantla... | reverse complement strand
TTTTTTTATAATTTTGAAATTTAGTGAATTTACCTTAATAATCTATTAAAGTTGGATTATAAAAATTCAAAATGAGTTAAATAGAATTGAATTAATTTATTTTCTAAGTTAATTTTTAGTGGTCAATTCGAGTTGATTCATACCAACATAGCTGAACATTTTAATCCTTGTTTTGTAAAATAAAGATGTAGAAAAAAAATATTACATATTTCATGAGAAAAATTAAAAAAAAAACAATTAATCTCATTTATTTGTATTCATTTCTCTCTCCTCTTATTTTATATCAAATAAATTACATTATAACCTTCAAAATATTTTATGTCTATTTCTCATCCATTTTTACTCTAACAAATAATTTAATATTTAATTTATTTCTTATTTATTTTTCAACATAGTTGATTTAAATGTCTCTCATTCGTAACCAAACATGACCAACGAGAACTAAATGAATTTTTGAAAACTTTAAAACTAAATTTAAATTAACATTAAATAGTTTTAAATTTTAAATTATCTAGAATAGAAAAATAATCACAGTGCAAATAATGTTCCAACAAATATTTAATATATACTATATATGATAAAATTGTTGATTATTATCTATCATATAAACCTCTTATATTTATATTGAAATTACAATCTTCAAATATATGTCCTCCGTAACCATGTATATTAAATAAATGCAATGTAAATGAAAATATTAAGAATGAATAAAAAATATATCTGTATGGTATAGAAATAAAAACATAACAATTATACTAATATTTATATTATCAGAAATATAACATTCTTATAATAATAATACAATACAAACTTAAAATGCTAAAATAAAAATATAAAAGATAAACATAAAAAGTATTAGGAGTAAATTTCTAAAATAAATATATTTTTATAAATATTGAAAAAACAAAAATATTTATACACTGCCCGTCACAAAACAAGTACAAATATTGGTCATTGTTATTCATTTTGTTACAAAAGGGAACATGACAATCGCAGTCATTTTGCCACAAAATGCGATAGGTTACATACACATAAGGGTTCATCCCATGGTTGAAGGAAGCTTTAGTGATGTGATACAAGAGCCTATAGCCCACCTGAACTAAGACCATGAGCAGGTGTGGCTTGAAGTATCTACATATAGTCACAAAAAAACATCTTTCCTGTTCCATAAGTTTAACCCTTTGCTTTTTTCCTGCACTTATTCACAACCACCTTAGATACTCAACATAAATAAACACAACATACAATTTATGGGAAATTCCCACAAGATATAAAGAATGTATATGAATTATCATCTTGCTGGCTAAAGATTACTTAACCGAAACAATAATTAAATGTTATTTACTAATGTATTTACTATTGCATATATGGATGAAAACTACAACTGACCCTTGAAAATCTTTTGTTCCCATGTTCTTCATTCTTCTACAATGTTTATGTTTTATGTTTTTTCTTTTTAAAAGGGGGAAAATTAAGGGGATTAATGTCTAATATATAGTCAAAAAAACATCTTTCCTGTTCCATATCTTAATAAATTATTTAGTAAGATAAATTTTTGTTTGTTCAGTTGATATATTTTTTATTCGATCCGTAAAGTATCTATTTGTTTTGGATCATGATTTGACAAAGATATATATATATTCATATTGCCTCAATATAAAAAAAAATGAAAAAAAAAAGTTTCATAAACAAAAATAATTGCACAATAAAAAATAATAATACACAAAAAAAAAGAAAAAACTTGAATTAGAATCATTCAACACTTTTATCTTTATATTGAACCGTTGTGCTATCAATTTCACTCTCAAAATTAATAACTTAATCTTAAAAAATATCATTTAAAAATATTTAAACTTTTATTTTTTGAAGTAGTTGAGAGCATTGGAAAGTACCAAATGTTTAGTTAAGAGTTGGTTTTGAACAAAAATGTTTCGGCAGAGCATGATGAGAAGTCTGCATTTGAGTTACGTTGCGTAGTCGTTCGATTATTGTTAATAATTGTAAAGTAACTACCTTAGTCAATATTCGTTTCGAGGGAAAAAAAATTTAAGTATATTTTATGCTTTTACGCATGTAATCGTTAAGGCCACTAATTGTTAAGCAGTTTGTCTTAGTCTATAGCCATTTTCAAGGAAAGGTCTTTCGACATGGCGGTCAACAATGGCTGCTAATTGTTAAACGAACTGCCTTATACTAGTAGTTGTGCGATTGGTAAGGGTTGTTAATTGTTAAGTTAACGGCCTTATCCGAGTAGTCGTGCAATCTGTAATGGCTGCTAATTATTAAGCTAACTCCCTTAACCGATCGAGTCTTCGAGTTTGGCAACTGAATTAATGTGGTGTGTGTTTAACTGAAATAATAACAAATGTGAAATTTAAAGTGCCTCATTAAAACTTTCTCAGTTGAAAACTCTCTTTAGTGATAAAATGAACGAGCAAAGAAAGAGTACACTATTTATTGTAATTTAACTGTAATAAAAATTTCGATGTGTAGCATTCCAAGTTCTCGGCAAAAATTTGCTTGATAGAAACTTTAAACAGTAAGCCCCGCCGGCCGCTGTGTCTTTAATGCAGAAAGGTCCTTCCCAATTACTTGAGAATTTGTCTTCATTCTTCCTAGCATCACTCTGAATTCTTCAATCCAAGTCCCTTTTTTGAAAGTTATGAGGTGTCACCTTTGAATTATACCTTCTTGCCTCTCAAATCTTGCAAACTTTCTCCCTTATTTTGTTATTGTTTCTGAATTCGTTGAGGAGGTCGAGTCCAATTGATAGGTTCTCCTTATTGATGTTTATATCAAATAATTGATGTTGTAGAGAGGGTTCTTTGATTTCAACTGGGATCGTGGCCTCTGTACCATAGGTTAAGTTGTGTGGAGTTTCTTGAGTGGTGATTTGTGGTGTACATTTGTATGCCCATAAGACTTCAAAAAGATCATCAGTCTACTTGCCTTTAGCTGGGTCAAGTCTCTTTTTTAATTCATTAAGAATATTTTGTTGGTATGTAATATAGGCACTTATGAGGATTTATTGCTAATTTACATATAAAATTATCCATAATTTATGAATTTATACTTTTTTACACTTTTTATGAGCTTTATTTGAATAAGAGCAGTTTATTCCCATTTTTGGTGTTGATTGCAGATTTTTAGGGAGGATTGAAGATTTGGAGTAAAGGAGAATAATTAGAGCTAAAAGGATAAAGCTGGAAGGTCCCAGAATGGAAAAAGATGCAGAGAAAAGATTGGGCCTTTTTTATGTTTTATCACTTAGCCCATTAGCGCGACACAGAAAGCGACCTAACCCTGAAAAACTAGGATAAATAGGGGACTAGAGGCTCAACCCTAGTGTGTCAAATTGAGAGTAAAACATCATTGAGTGAATTGTAACCCAATTGGGAGAATGAAAGGTGCTAGAAGTATGTGTGGCTAATTCTACCCTTTTGGGATTGGGAGTAATTTGCTCAAACTCTTATGTATTGAGGTGATATCTTGTATATTAATATTCAGTTCTTGATTGATTATTGTTATTTTTGTTTTACTTTTAACTTTCCGTGACAAATTGAGAATCTTAAATATAACCGGGAGATATTTTCAGGGTTCGGACCTAAACAACAATACTTAACATATTTGAGTGCTAGGGATAGACTTGAAATGTTAATTGCCATTAACGTCTGAGTATGATTCTAAGTTATTTTTATAAATATGCGAGGATCGGTATTTAAGAAACATTCTTAAGGATTTTATATGCGAGGGATCGATATAAATGAATTTTCTACGAACATCAATTTCATTCAAAGAACATAATATTGACATGCTAATCAAAATACATAGGAGTGAGAGAGATGAAACCTAATCTCTATTTTTCCAATTGAAGAAACTAATTCTTTGTTTGTTTTCTTATTGATCAGTGTCAACATCACCAATTCAAAACTCTTTTTCTGGTTCTGTTGTTATAGTTAGCGATTATTGTACTCGATAATTCATTGTTCCTTGTGGGATCGATATTCATCCTTAGGGATAATTATTACTTCTGACAAAGCGGTGCACTTGCCGTAAAAAGTCATCAGGATGTTCCACTGAACTGGCGATGTGTTTGATGTTAAGTTTTTCGTAAAACTTAGCGAGTCTCTGGTTGATGAATTGCCGAATATGATATTCCTCCATACAAAATTTTGAACATTTTGCGTTGTAATGGCTGCTAATGGCTCGACCTCTATCCACTTAGTGAAATAATCAATTCCAACTAAGAGAAACTTACATTGTCCTTTGCCTGGACTAAAGAGCCCAATGATGTCCATTCCCACTTTGTAAATGGCCATGGAGAGAGAATATAACGCAAATTCTCGAGTTTCTGGTGAGATAAAGTGTCATATTCTTGACACTTTAGGCATTTTCAAACAAAGTTTTTGCAGTCGCCTTGCACGATCAGCTAGTAGTACCCGCTTTTAATACTTTGCAGCCATTTTTCTTGCTTTTAAAGGATTTCCACATACGCCTTCATGTATTTCACACATGGCATAGTCGGCTTGATTTTGTTATATACATTTCAACAATAGTCGAGTGTATCCTCGATGTTAGAGATCAGAGCCAATGAGGATAAATCGAGTGATTTGTTGCCTCTTTTTCCTTTCCTCTTGTACATCGCCTTTCATCAATTGCCATGCATTCGTCTGTGCTGACACTGGAATTCCTGATATTTATGTAGATGACCGATCGGTGGAGCCCTTTCTTTTTAACTGTAGCCAATCGCGAAAGCATGTCGAATTTAACATTATGTTCTTGTTGAATGTGTTCAATTTGAACATTTTTTAATTTAGACATCAAATTCCGTACGAGGTGGTAATATTTTTGTAATAGAGATTCTTTCACTTGAAACTCCCCTTTAAGTTAGCCGACCAAAAGTTGAAAGTCGCTTCTACAAATATGCTATTGAGCTTCCATGTCATATGGTAAATTGAGGTCGGCTATAATGGCCTCACATTCAACTTAATTTTTTGATGTTTTAAAATCAAACTTCAATGCTTGCTTGAGGAGAATATCGTCCGAGCCCTCGAGAATTATTCCTGCCCTGCATGACTGGTTATTGAATGAGCCATCAACATGCAAAGTCCATTGGAGATCATCAGCTTCGGTCGGTGACGAGGGCTGAGTTCAACGGTAAAATCAACTTAGGCTTAAGATTTAATTGCCCCCCTTGGTTGATATTGAATTTGAAACTCAGATAACTCGACTACCTATCCAATCGTTCATTCGGGCAAAACAGGCTTAGCTAGAATCTTCATAATTGGGTAGTCGGTCTTGACTATGAGATGATTTTGAAAGTACATCTGCATTCTTCGTGCGGTGACTACTAGTGCTAGAGCTACCTTTGTATCATTTGATAGCAAACCTTTGCATCGTGTAGTACTCAGCTAATAAAATAAACTGATCGTTCCTCTTTTTCAATCACTTGTACTAGAGTTGCATTGACCGTCTCCTCCGATACTGCAAGGTATATTATAATTGGCCTCTAAGATTCCGATTTTTGGATGACCAGGGGAGCTACAAAGAAGGCTTTTAAGTGAAGAAATAACTCGTCCGTCCATTTGAATTTAGATTCCTTTTGTAGAAGTTGGACGAAGGGTTTGGTTTTTTCTGCTAACTTCAAAACAAATATGGAGAGAGTTGCAAGTCGACTGATCATCTTCTGAATTTCTTTTATATTTTCAAGACTTCAGATTTCAGTGATGGTCCTGCATTTTTCTGGATTTGCTTCAATGCCACAATAGGTGAGCATGAAACCCAAAAAATTTCCTCCTTCTACCCCGAACACACACTTGGGGGTTAAGTCGCATACCATGGTCTCAAAGAGCTTTAAGGACTTCTTTGATATCTTGGATATGTTGTAAGCATGAGTCATATTTGACCATGATTTCGTCTACATAAACTTCAACACCGGTCAAGCATCCCTCTGAAAATGTAATCCATCAATCGTTGATAAGTTGGACCAGTGTTTTTGATGCCGAACGACATGACTTCATAATAGAAGTTGTTGCCATCGATCATGAATGTTGGTTTTTCTTTATCTCTTGGGTGCATTTGGATTTATTATATCTAGAGTATGCATCCAGAAAACTTAAAATGTGATGATCGACCGCTCCATCAACTAGACGATCGATGCTTGATAAAGGATGAGAATCCTTCAGACAAGCTTTGTTGAGATTGATGTAATCAGTACACGATGTGTAATGACGTCCGGACTCACTCCGAGCATGTCTGAGACTGTCCAAGCAAATAAATCAACATTGTCAATTAATGTTTGACTTACCAATTTGTCGTCGGTTGACTTTAAATAAGTCCCTATATGTGATGCATGTTCTTCATCACGTAGGGGTAACGAGCGAAGATCTTCGCCCGGTTCAATGCGAGCCTCATTCAACCAAGGCTCAAGGTTGACCAATACAACCATATGCTCTTTTCTAGGAGATTTAATTTCATGAGACCGATCTCTAAACAACCCTTTGGATCTTGGTGAATGCCCTTTGTTGTGTTCTTTTGACTGAACACGTGGTGATTCTCTGTAACATAGTTGATTGGTAGGCTCGACTTTCAAACTTGCTACATAGAACTCTCGAGCTACCTTTTGATCAACATATACGATGACTATGTCACCTAAAGCTAAGAGGAACTTCATAGCAAGGTGTGGAGTAGACACTATTTCCCTGAGGCAGTTGATGGACGACTGCCCAAGTAAGACATTATACGAAGTATTTGCATTAACCAAAAGATACCTGATTTTGATTATTTTACAATAGTATCTGCCTTCGCCGAACGTAGTATACAAATCAATGTAACCTCTAGTGTCAACTCATTCTCCTGAAATCCTACTATTCTATCATCATAGGTGCTTCTTGCGGACTGAACTAAAACATCCTTCGCATGCAAATCCTCCCACAATTGTATTTCTTTCTCCACCAACACGTTCCGAACGACATCTGAGACTTTTGCTTCTTGGTGAAGGACATCTAGCACAGTGGAGTGATCGCACTTCCTTTCAGCAATGACCACCAAGTGCAAATCTTCTAGCAATCGTGTTTATGACCTCGCGAACACCGTGTCTTGAACAATCGTCATGCCGAGGACTCTCACTTCTTCTTAAACGATCACCCCATATGGCGCTCTAACTCCTTCTTTGTTGTTTCATAGGGCTTTGGTCGTCCTTAGGACGTCGTGATCTTTCTCGACTATGCCGAGGGTATGGTTCTCTTCGTTCTTCTCTGGAAGGGTACCTTTCTCTTTATGGAGATATGTACGAGCTTCTATTCGTTGTTTTAAAAAACTTGCGTAAATGACCAACTTGGACGAGTTCTTCTATTTTATCCTTCAAAACTTGACATTCTTCGGTCATCTGTTTGAAGTTGCGATGATACTAACATTGTTTTGACATATCTGCATCTCTCGAATTTTGCATTTTTTTCACTGTCGGGATTAGGTCGACATGTAAAGCTTCATCCATTAATTTACCCCTATCAACATTTAATGGGGTATAAGTATGGAATCGAGGACCTCGACTATCTTTAAATTTGTCGTCCCGACCGAGTATATGTCGGATACCTCAGTTTTTCTCCTTTCCCTTATCTCCTCCATTGTCAGCTCAAGCGTTTTTGCGAAAGTCACATAGATCCTCAATTTGCATGAATTTGGTTCCCGATTTCTCAATTCATCTAGATTCTTTGTTGGCTTCTTTATCAGACTATCAGTGAATTTTTTGGGTCTAGGGGCCGAAATCAAATGATGCATGGCTATTTCTGGCATGAGATTTCTTATGCTCAGAGATAGCTTGTTAAATCTTTCCATGAACGCCCGCAAAGGTTCCCCTTCTTTTGTCTGAAATTAAGAAGAGCTAAAGATGACATGTGGTGTGGTCGGCTAGTAGCGTATTGAGTAATAAATTTTTCCATTAAAGCCTTGAAGTTATCCACCAAGTTGGGTGGAAGTTGAGTAAACCAGCTGAGCGCCCCTTCTCTAAGAGAGGTGCGGTAAACTTTTCACCATATTACCTTATTTGTAGTGTAAAGATTCAATTACGTCTTGTAGACATTCATATGCTCGTCTGGATCTGTGGAACCATCATAAAGCTTGATGTTAAGCCTCTTCTATTTGGGGGGGAGTTGAGCCTCCATGATTTCATCAATAAAAGGATGTCATTTTGGGTCATCATCCTTCTCAATAATTTGTGCTAGTACGATATGTTGTCTGGATGCTTGATGGCTATGAGTCTGAACGATTGTTGTTTTTTGTTAACTTTGGGTAGGCTCATTTGAATGATATTGCTCTCTACGCTCACATTCGACAACTTGTCATTTTAATTCCTCATTTTTCTCCTTGAGGAGACGCGCCTCTTCTTCGTTCTTCTGTCGATCTTCAATTCCTTTCTGACGCATCTCTTCCATTTGCTTTTGAAGTATTTGGAGCATAATTATCTAGTCTTCAGGCATTCGAGCATTGTTCACTAGATGTTGCCTTGTTGAAACCATTGTTTTTTGTTGTATTGTATCTCGACCCCACGGTGGGCGCCAATTGTACTTATATAAACAAAGTGGACCTAGATAGTACCTGGAACTGGTTGTACAATTGCTCACGTGTTGGTCGTTCGTCTCTCTCTTGGTCCTCACTTCAAGTCTGATTCTTTAATTGTTGGTGCTTGGGATGTTACCCTGATTTCTCGTATTTTTAAGGAGTTCTTGCAACTTCCTTAAGTGTTATTTATTGTAATGACTTTAAATATGTCTTAGATCGATCGGTCAGTCACCAAAATCAAATAACATGACTTGTCTGATGCTGATTGATAAATTAATTATTTTTATAAACGATATGATTAATTATGAGTCATGGATAATGAATGTAGATTATAGTTTACAATAAGTATAATCAATTATCCATTAATCATAATAAACTTAAATTATTAGTTATTGAGGAATTAAATAGATTTTGTAAGATGTCATTTAAATAGCATCAAAACTCGTTTTTATATTTTATATACAATAAAAACTGAATTATCTTTCTCGACTATAAGTTGTGAATTTTATTTTATTGTTGAATTTATGAAAAATTAATTGTTTATGCAATTTAACATTTTTTAAATACACATATTTATTTATTTTTTGTAGAGTATTTATTTATTGCTAGAAAAAGTTATTGAGAGCCTTTTATCATTTAAATGTCTTTTATTACTCTTCTTTTAGAGGTTGATTTTTTTTTCAAATATTGACTAGAACAATGAGTGTGAGGTTATGCGGTCTATTTGTTCTAAATTATGTGTTAAACTTTGTTATTAGTGTATAGCGCAGGTTATATGAATCAGGTTAAAGTTGTTCTGCGAATATAGAGAACAATTGGCAGAAGATGATGTCCTCTGTGGTGTAGAGATTGACCTATGTAACACATACATCTACATGCTCATTTGAGTCGTTGTTCTATCATATTATTGGTCGATTGAAAGATTCTACCAAGTAGGGACAACACGACCTCCATGATTTTGTTTACAAAAGAGTGGCAACGAGTTTCGCTAATTGTTAATGAGGTATGACCCAATGTGTTATATTGAGATCCCATTCTAGAATAATTCTATACTTCTAATGCCATCATGCGTGAGTTATCATTGTGTCTGACCGTGAGTTTTTTTTCTCAATTATCTTTTGTTTGACGTTGTTTTTTCTTTGTTAATTCATTTTCTTACTATAAGGCTGGCATCTCCTCGACATTTTGTTTCTTCAAGTCGGTTAATTCCATTTGTAGTTCAGCTAGTAAGGTTGCATGTTTCCATGAGGCTTTCATTGTCATCTTTTGTTTTGTCATCACTAGTGGAAAAAGAAGAAACAATGATGACTTCTTATGATGTGTGTAATGTACCCGTCATAAAAAGTAGTACGGTGACATATTTGTAATAATTGTGAAGTTTATTATGACGGTTAAAATTAAGTAAGTATTTACTATGTCTATTCAGGATAGAACCATCATAATAAATTTTTACTATGTCATTTTTCTATTTCAACTGACATAATAAGTGTTTTCACCTATTTCACTTTCTCTTTCCAAACAATATTTGTTTTTAATCCTTCGATAACCTTGTACCATCTTCACCTTTTACTCTCAAATGAAGAAAATTTAGAACCCTTCTGCGCCCAAGCTTTTCCAACCACCGTCGAAGATAAACATAAAAAGTATTAAGAGTTTTCATCTCAACATATGTAATTTCTTCACTACTGGAATGAGAATACGAGTTTAAATGGTCTGGGGATGATCTTGAAGGTGATTCTTTTGTTCTTGAAGGTGACGATCTATTATCACATTCTAAAACAAAAGAATCACCTTCAACATCATCCCCATGTCATTCAAATTCGTCTTCTCATTCTAGCAGTGAAGAAATTACATTTGCTAAGATGAAAAATCTGGTAAAAATAAAAACAATTAATAGTTATAATTGCTCAAATTTTTATTCAAAACCCTGATATGTATTCAACCACAGAATCATCTACTTGGTCAAATTTGAAATTTTGAAGTTAGTGAGATGATGAATGATTAAGATCAGTCTCTAATGTCAAATTTGAAGAAACTATGAAAAAGGTACAACATCTAAAGATCAAGGTAGGCAATGAAATTCTCTAATGTTATTGCACCAGAAGACTTAAATCTTGAAAGTTTGAAACACACATGATATGAATCCAAATAGAAATGACAATAAAATTTGGAATTTAGGGTTACGAAACGGAATAAATTCAAAATAGTATCAATAGAAAGTTGGATAAAGGAAGGCGCCACAAACGAAGTTTGATAAGCCTAAGGATGATCGCCACAAGAATTGGTGGATTCTTGATAAGATCGCAAGATGCAGGGAAAAACCCTAGCAGAGAAACACTCTCTAAAATTGTCAAAATATTCGTTTTTCTGAGTTCCAACCTTGTATAAATTGCAAATGTCTTTTCTTGTTTGTAAGAAAATAAGAAAATACTACAATCCTTATATTACAAGAATGATCATTTGTCCCAGTGGTTAGGTTGATACTTTGTACTTGGTCCTGAGTTCAAATCCTAACTCCAAATAAAATAATTCCAATCTTGTTGTGCGTGTAATCAACTTTAGTTTTTTTTAAACCGTGGGCCTCCAAAAGATTAGCCGCCCTTATCCAAAGCTTCATGACCTGCAGTAAAAGGAGACAAATCAGACACATTAAAAGTGCTACTCATATTGTACTTACTTGGAAGATCAATCTTGTAGGCATTGTCATTAATCATTTCTAACACTTGAAAAGGTCCATCCCG
>Ga0123342_1009760_pt1 | contig 11302 bp, 7 predicted proteins | sample Turbeawhitnodule_FD_89960 | JGI IMG/M metagenome (GOLD analysis project Ga0123342, IMG submission 89960) | Root nodule microbial communities of legume samples collected from Mexico - Turtle bean Mexico white nodule | ecosystem: Host-associated > Plants > Roots > Nodule | place: Mexico: Nepantla... | reverse complement strand
TTTGTGGGTTTTTTTTATTAAAAATATTTTTTTTTTTTTTTTTTTTTTTAAAATTTATATATGAAAATTTAATTTTTTTTTTTTTTTTTTTTTTTTTTTTTTTTTTTTTACTTTGGGACTGAGAATACTATACAGGTAGCCAGGTAGAGATACTTCTCTTGTACAATTATCAATTATTTAGCATTTTCATCATTTAGTTGGTTTTCACTTTGGAGTTAGCATTTCAAAATAGCTTCTTTATCTGGTCAATGTGGATTAATTCAATTCCCTTTGGACTCGTTCCCTAGAAGCAATAGTGTATGTGTTGTTCTTTTTTATCTGTTCCATAATCCCTTGGTTGTGGGAGGACATTGGATCAACTAAATTAAATTTCATTCTGAAATTATATTTTCCCTGTTATTTTAGTTTTTGTTTTCTGGTCGGTTCTGTAATTGGGTTTATGCTATTTTTAACTGTGATGAGCCTACAGACCTGTAATGATTTGCGGGTATGATCGCAAACATTATTTGAACATCTAAGGGACTGAGTTATCTTGTGTTTCTCCTAGATTTCCATTCGATAATTTTGTTTTGTGCATTATTTTTTTTGTTCATTTGAAAGGCTTCTGTTTTCTTATGAGTTTTTTGCTTGCACGTTTTTGTATGTTTTTGGCAATCTTAAACTGAAGCCGAGATGTGCGTTCCCCTCGCTATCCAATGTGGCAATTTTGATGCTGCAATTGGACGTCGGGAAACAAAATTAGAGATTTGCGTTCAGAAAACCTTAGGATCAGCGATTCAAGTGTTTACAATAAAATATATCAGATATTTGATGTGTATCGTGGTTTGAACTTTGTTAGATTTGGATGAAGCAAAATATATAATCCTACACTTTATCTGAGTCTTCATATAATTTCATAATCATTGATGCGAATTGATTTTCGTTGTGCACTTATTTTCATATGTTATTTGACATAGGCAATGCATAAATGCTTAAGAATTTGTTTGTGGCTTTGAAGATCTCTTTGTGTGTTTGTTACATCATGTGATGAAATTGGAAGAATCTTAGGACACCTTCCTACACAGCAGAAAACTGCTGTGGATGAGAATGAATTTTCCGTGCTGATGATGTACCTGCTTTCTGTTAGAGTAAAATATCACTATTTTAGTCCGTTGATAAAGAATTCTAAATATGAAGTGAGATACATAATTTGTAAAATTATTCTCGAGAATTTGATACCAGTTATAGAGTTTTGTTCAACATAATTTGTTTGAGGGTGTTTGGATGTAAGTTAATTTTAAAAGAGTGCTTTAATTATCTTTTAGTTTATTCCTAGTAATTTAATTTGGTCTGAACTTCATATTTGTAAACTAGGTCAACAAGGTATCTTCTTTTTGTCTATTCTTTTCTTTCGGTCCTTTCCTTCTGTTTCTATGTGACTACGTAACAACGACAGACATTAGGAACTTTTTGACTAATTCATCTGATAGAACCTTTGGTATAATTTTGTTTTTTTGTATTTGAAGAACAGAGTTTGTTTATATGTTTTCTAAACAGCAGGGATAGTGTGTATCGGTGTTGTGCTATGTTCAATGCACTCTTCCGAAAGAGTTCTCTGCAACATGGTTTTGAGAAAGTGGGCAGTTGTTATTCATCCTTTATTGAAAATCACAACAATCATTTTCCCTACATCTTCCTATCTCTACTTTTCTTTTCCATAAGTTTTACTCAAAATCTTATTCTATTTATTTTTTAGATCTTTATTTTCTTTTTAAATTGAAAATCACCACAATCATATTCCATAAAAAGATAAAATAAAAAGGTAATATAAAGATCTACTTCTGTATTTAATCGAGAAGATGAAAAAGCTAGAGTAAAAGTATTGAAAAAGAGTTTCTACTTCTCTTTTCAACTTCAGAAGAAAATATCAAGTTAAAAAATATCCCTTATCAACATGATTACATGACAATTTCTGTATAATGACATTTAGGGAAAAAAAGTTCACAAATTACCAATCTACCAAGATGTTCATAACAATCATTATCTCAAATGTTATTAAAATATTTTTCTAATGAAAAATTAAGTTAAAATAAAAAATAAGATATTATCTAAGATTTAATGCAAAAATGTCAATTTTTTTCAGTGCCAAATGGTAAGAACAAAATTATAACAAAATTATACAATGTTTTGTACTCATTCGAGTCCTCATACCTATCTTTATTTTAAATTATTAAGACACTAATAACTTATTTGGTAAACTAAAAATTTATGTTCAGTTTTTTCTTTAGTCTTCAATTTTTGTTTCAAAGTTCCTCTTTTTTTTATCTAGATAATTTTTCATTCTCTTACTTAACTATTTAACTTGTTTATTATCCACAAATTTCACCCAAATCTATGATACTTTTCCCCTTTGTCCCATCCTTTATTACACATTTTTTTTTGCATGGTTTTGTTCAAATAATATATTGCTTTTCATGAAACAAAAATCCAATTTTATTGAATGAAATAGTTTAATAGATACACATTTCATAATTTATTTTTTTACATGTGAATATTTGATTCTCCATAAACTCTTAATTTAGTAAGTAATAAAAATTTTTATATTTACTCTCTTTTACTTTTAATTTCATTTCATTTGAAGAACATTTGTTTCAATATAAAAAATTTCCTATATTGATATTTGACTTTAAAGAAAATAAAATGTTTCATTTTAACATTGAATCAATAATAATATTATGTTTTCTTTACTAAATTTTTTATTCTTTTTATAAATTTTTAATTAATAATTGGAATAACAAGGGGACATGTAGGAATGATAATAAAGTGAGGTTGATACATGCTTTCCTTTCTAATTCCCACTAATTCCCACCCTGCTTAGGGATGACAATGCAAGATGGGTCATGCAGACTATTCTGCAGCTACCAAAATGCGTGGGGACGGACTTACTAATCTAGCCTGACCTGCTTAGGTCCATCTCATATAGCGGGTGTGTTGACCACTTGTCCACATAAATGAAAAATAATTATTTTATTTTTTCTGCAAAAAATAATCATACCCCACTTATCCATTATTGCAGTATGATCTTTATTTTCTTTTATTTTTAAGAGGGACACTGAATTTAGTTTTAAGTAAAATTTTAAATTTTAAATTTGTTTATAAAAAAGATGTAAATAAAGTATTTAAATAAAATAATTAAAAAACTAGTCATCTTCATTAAAATATTTTATAACAAAATTTTGATAAAATATTCTTATACATTTATATACATATATAGGAAAAATATATGTAAAACAAAACACTAATTATTTTTAATCAAGTTTTTTAACAATTCTCATACTTGAATTCATATTTTTCATCTTAATGGAATGAATTGAAATATAGAAAAAATTATAATTTTTCAGTAGTGGGAATAATTTTTTTTATAATTAGTGAAATTTTTATTTTTGGCAAAAAAAATATTTTTCTTATATGGACTGGTGTGGATTACCTCTTATATAGTGTCAATTCGACATACATTTTGCAGGCTAAATTTGAGGCGGGTTAGTTCGCATTGCCACCCCTAAATATACTTGTACCTACCCCCATTAATGTTCTTAATATTCATTAAATAATTTTTATAAGAAAATAAAAATATAAGAGGAAACATGATATTATCAAATACTCAATTTCAAAACAATACACTTTTTCTTTACTTAAATATCAACAAAGAAATTATAATTGCATAAATTTCAAATCAAAGTATCAAATGATAATGGAGTAAATGTCAAATAATTATAGAAAAGAGTAAAAATTATCAAATGTATACCCTTAAAAATAAACTACTAAAGACAAAATAAAAATTAATATAAAGTTTTTAGGTTATCTAATAAACTAAATATATTTTAGTGATTTAAAGCGAGGACTAGTATGAGGACGAGGACGGGTATGGGGATGAAGAGGATATGCACATACTCATTGTCATTCTCCTACCTAATTTAAATTTTTTTGGGTAATGTCCACCCAATTAGTTGGAGATTTTCCTTCAAAATGAGGAGACAATATCTATGGAGATTAAAGATTAGTGAGTAGATATACATGTTACTTGATGATGATGAATTTTTATTTTGGGGCTAAGGATAGTGAAACCCACACTTGTCATCCCTTATTGCCATCTTTAAACAAACTTGTACAAAAAAATGTGTAATTTTGGTTTTGTTGAGAGATAAAATACCATGAACTTAATGGATATTGAATGAGTCAAACAATTGAGAAAAATAATGAAGATTTTTTTTTTAAAATAAAAGGTTTTTTCAAATGGGTGAAAAACTTGTAAAATTTAAGAAGAAATGGTTGAATTGTGTTTAAATTTTTTTTCGGCATTTTTCACAAATATAGTCTAATGATATGTGTACGGGTGATAATGTTATACTTGATGGATAATCTATTAAAAAATTTCTCAAAAAGTTAGGGTCAAAAGCTTCTCTTTCTTAGGTTAATGCAAAGATAATAACATGTAATTTTAACAAGATAAGGAAAGAGAAAAATACTTAGTGATTTTTATATTGGTTCTTCTAATAGAGAAAATTATATCATGTTCTCAATAAACAAATTGAGTTCTATTATGTTGACTAATAGTAAGTTACCACACGTATAATTTCGACTCGTAACCATTCTTAATTAAGATAAAAAGTTGATTAAGGTATAATAAAATTTATCGATTTTGTTCTTGTATATTTATATTACATTTCTTATTTAAAGAGTTTTTATTTGTAGTTTTATAATTTCTAATAAATTTTAATAAAGCATTACTTTCTTTTATATGGATATATGGAGTAACAACAAGAAGGTTGAAACTTACTATCTCTTCTCATCTCTAACTAGTGATTTATGTTAATTAACTAGTTAATTGTTAAAATGACATATGTTAATAATATTCCTCCTATGAAGTTTAGCATGAGATATCAAACAAGTTCTTAAACTTAATGATCATTTCAAAGTTATATTTTTGTAGCATGTATATTTTAATATATAATAAGAGATAATTAGTATTAAATGCAAGTTGAATTCTTAAAAAAAAGAACAAAAACGTTGCATGTTGGAGTTCCAACCATTGGAAGCTTAAGAAACGTTTTAAGAAAAGTGTGTGAAGAAAACTTGTTAACGTTGGGAAATGAGTTGGTTGAGAAGTGATGAAGATGACAACGGTCATGAAGCCAAAGAAGCAAATAACAACAATAATAAATGGTGTCTGTTTCTGATTCTGTTTCTGTGGTGTCCTCTCTCCAACGGTAACTTCTCCGAACGTGCTTCTCTCTCTGGCCCCACACTCCCAAACAAAGCCTAATGAATGATGCAATGAAGAAAGAGAATGAAGGAGATTAGGGTTAGAAACAGTGTTGTAACAGTGGTTAAGTCAAACCTCAAATCAAAACAAAACACACTCTTTCAACATTCCTATTACAATTTTTTTTTTAATTCATTTTTATTCTTTGAATCCACCTTTTACTTGCCTAGTTCACCCCACTTTCACTTCTCCAAATTACATTCCTACCCTTTTTTTTTCTTTGCTTAAAGATAAAATGTCTTCAATACACACACCTTAAAGTCAACATTCAAATTAGACTTTTGTTCTATTTACCTTTTCCTTTGTTGAATGCATACAATAAATATCAAGAAAAAGTTAATTTAAATAACTTTAAAAAATCTTAAATTTCAATACTTTCATTTATCATTATATATTATTACTTGTACAAAATATTTAACCACCTTATTACTAGTTTAATAAAAAAAATCCCTTGGTTATATTTTTTCCACTATATTTGAACTTTAGCATTTCATATAAATTTTTTTACTCAATTCAACCCAATTCTATTATTATTTGCAAATTCCCATCATTAGTTGTGAAAAAAAAAATTACGCACTTATTTTACTTCAAAGTTACGCCTTGTTTCTCAATAAATAAAGTAAATTAGTTGGTATATATTATCAATGTAAAAATTCGTACATGTATTTAATAATTTATGGAATAAAGTTTTACAATATCAATATAATCTAATTCAAATTTAAACAAGAAAATGGAATTTTTCTTGAAGTTAAATTATTTACTTTGGTTGATGATTCTTTTATTGTGAATGAAAATAAGAAAAAAAAAATATTAATCAGAAGTAACTATAAGGTATGAAGAAGAAGTTAAGGTGTCTCTATTTATAACAAAATAGGATCAATATATAAATTAATGATTATTGTCACATAATTTAGTTTATAATAAAGTAATGTAAGAGATAGTATTTGAGATAAGCAAATTGTTAGATGAATTTATCTCAATTCTCATTTAATTGAATAGATCCATCTAAATTACAAAATAGAATTTGAGTATTTATATATACTATTTTTCTCTGACTTACTAAAACACATTTTAAAAATAGATATAAGATACTGATTTATTTTTGAATTTTGATGATGATAGTTTCAAGAGTCTTGAGCTATTACTATTAGAGTTTTTTGAAGAGGAGGCAAGAACATAAAAGAAAAAGAAAAAGGTGAGGGAGAAAAAAAGGGAGGGGCAAAATGGAGTTTGCACAAAAGAAAGAAGATGGTCAAAGAACGTTTTAAAATTGAGTGTGATAGCTGTGTTGTGTTGTGTGTGTAATATAACTCGCAAATAACACGCAAAAAAGAGGTGGTCCCACACTGACTCCAATCTGACCCAGAAACAACATTCTATTCTTTTCCCTTTATATACATCTCACCCTCCCTTATCAAACTCTCTCATCAACAACAACAACAACACACAAAACCCAAACAAAATCACAACACACAAAACAAACAAAAGACCAATTCCAACGTTTGAATTTTGACTCAACACGGCCATGTCTTGCTCCGTCGCGGTTTCCAATTCGCCGGTCTTCTCTCCCTCCTCTTCTCTCTTCTGCTCTAAGCCTTCCATCATCTCTTCTTCGCCCGAATCCCTTTCGCTCTCCCTCTCCCACCTCAAGCCTTCCAACACTAACACCGCCTCCTCTTGCTCTTCTCCTTCTGCTGCGCCTGCTTCCTCCTCTCCTTCTTCCCCCTTTCGCCTTCGCCTTCCCAAGCCTCCCTCTGTCTTCTCTGCCTCCTCTGCCTCCTCCACCTCCCCCAACGGCACCATTTTGAAGAGGAAGCGACCCGCCAGGCTCGACATACCCGTTTCCTCTCTCACCTTCGGGGTTCCGCCCACGCCCTCCGCTGCGGCGCGTGACGTCGTCGAGTCGGAGGAGGATGGCTTTGGGGTCTACTGCAAGAGAGGGAGGAGGGAGTACATGGAGGATCGTTACACCGCTGGGGATAATCTACGCGGTCAACACAAACTGGTAAGAAAATTTTATTTTTTTGAAAGAAGCTTTGGGGCTGGGGTATGTGGGTTGGGATCGAGATCGTCTGGTTATGGTTATGAGGTGTTTTCAGGAACTGGGGTTGTGGAAAGTTTGAAACTTTTTATCTGAATTTGGTCTGGGTCTGATTGACTTGACTTGTTAAAGAATTTGAATCACCGAGAGCTTTTCTGTTTGTTTTTGTTGGTTTTATGAGTTTGTAGATAGATATGGTATGTATAATTGTGATTTACTTAATGATTCTTCTATTGGAAATTGGTAAAGGTAATAAAGAGATAAAGCCTAGAATTTGATGTTTTGAAGTTAAGAAGTTCTTTCACAGGGGAAAAAATTATAGTGAGTGTGAGGTTAATTGAGGATTGATTAACATGCTCATGATGATGATTATACTTGCTGTGAGTGGAATTCAATCTAACCAGAGATTTTGTTTTGTGATCCTGACAGGCTTTTTTTGGCATATTTGATGGGCACGGAGGTGCAAAGGCTGCGGAATTTGCTGCAAATAACTTAGAAAAGAATATCTTAGATGAAGTGATTGTGAGAGATGAAAATGATGTTGAGGAGGCAGTGAGGCGTGGGTACCTCAACACAGACTCAGATTTCCTGAAGAAGGATCTCCATGGTGGCTCTTGCTGTGTGACAGCATTGATCAGGAACGGCAACCTTGTTGTGTCCAACGCCGGTGATTGCCGTGCTGTCATTAGCAGAGGGGGTGTTGCCGAAGCCCTAACATCCGATCACAGGCCTTCAAGGGAAGATGAAAGAGACAGAATTGAGAATCTGGTAAGCTTCTGAGTGTGATAGTTATTTCTCTGTTATGAACACATCAAAATGTTTGAATTTGGATTTGGATGTTTGGTTCTTAACTGTGGGAATTTTCCTTGTAGGGTGGGTATGTGGATTTATGCCGCGGAGTTTGGAGGATCCAGGGATCTCTTGCAGTGTCTAGGGGAATTGGAGATAGACACCTGAAACAATGGGTGACAGCAGAACCTGAGACCAAAGTTCTCAGAATTGAACCTGAACATGACTTGTTAATTTTAGCTTCAGATGGACTATGGGATAAGGTATAAAACTTGAGACCATTTAACTCAGTTTCTTCATGGAAAGTATTGTTCAATTTTGTTTCTCATGTATTGAGTGATTAACTCACTGAACAAGTTTATCTTTCTCATTCTTTCAGGTTAGTAATCAAGAAGCTGTGGACATTGCTCGTTCTTTTCTTGTGGGCAACAACAAATCACAACCATTGGTGGCTTGTAAAAAGCTTGTAGATTTGTCTGTTTCACGAGGCTCTATGGATGATACAAGCGTTATGCTAATCAAATTAGAACACTATGTTTAAAGTTTCGTTTGTGCAACAGAAGAAGGAGGTAGTGCATCAGGGTTTTTACCCATCGAGGTTGGAGGAGGTGCCTGATAGAGTAACCAATTTTTTTCTGTACATATAAATCTGACGACATTATTGAAATTTTTTGTACCTGAATAGGGAGGGATATTAACATCAACATTTAGTAATTTTTTTTTACCATAGAATGATTAATGTAATAACCATACATTATTATTATTATTGTTTTGGCAATTCATTTATTAAACTAAATTTGCGATGATCACATGAATGCAAATTGTGGAATGATTCAATCAATGAACCTGTCTTATAATTTATTAGGTGGCCAAATTAGTCTTCTTTCTATGACTTTGTCAGCCTAATCTAGTTAGATGTTGAATAGTGAGCTTCTAACTTACGAATTTGAGAGTTTTTCAGCATTTGAGAGTTATTCCTATCAATAGTTTTGGGCCTTAATTTGTTACCAATGTTGCTTCCAAAACGTGAATATGATTCCATTTACAACTGCTATCGTTATGTTGAGATTCATGCAAACTATTTTATTTCATTTGTGAAGTTAATAAGGTAAAATTGAGTTAGGTAGATGTTCATGAATCGTGTGCTTTGTATTATACAGATTTCTTTCCATACTGTGTCCAATTAGTTAATGAAAAGGCTTACTTCTGCATACAGATACTTTAATAAGCTCATACTTGAGTCACGGAAAGACCTTCACTGTTCTATTATTTTATTCATAAAACAGACACTTGATTCATGTGAAAAGCATGATTGTTATTAAACCCTGTTCACTTTTCTTATCACTACACGTTAGATTAATTTTCTAATACTTTTTGGACCTTGACTCGTGAGTAGTTTATTAACTATTTAAAAACCCCTTAAAATTGAAAAAAAAACCACACACACCCGGGAAGTAACACACTTATAAGGGTTTTCTTTACCAGAATCCGGCAATATAGTTTATATATTCTTTCTTTCTCCAACCCGTCGAGACGTATTTTAATGATAAAATTGTGACGGAACACCGATATTTAAAACGGATAATACTTCAGATGTAATAATTAATTCTAACGATTATCTTTTAGCCTTGTTTATCCTATGAAAGAGTTTTGTTCACCAATTTCCTAGATTGTTTTTCGTTTCTCAAATGTTTGACTCCGTAAAAGAGCCTGTACGGTGGTTGCTAGGTTTGGTTGCTTAAATAATTTAGCATAAGAAAAGTTAAATTATTTCATATAAATTTCTCGTGTAAACTAATGTGAACGTTATTATTAATCTGTAACAACTTATAAGCAGCACCGTTAGCAGAAGTGGACCGACCAAGTTTCTTGTCCATTGCGACCACTGACCACGCGTTGTGCCGACCACCGAATTGAAAAAAAAAACGATGAAAGTGTAAAATATTTAGAATCATAGTACAATGGAACAACCACTTCATAAACAATGAAGAAATTACCAATTTTCAGATCCAAAATCTCAGGAAACACTCTGTGTTTACACCAGTTTTTAGAGTCTCTTCGTGGTCAATGTTTTATAGTGTAGAATATTTACTATATGATAAAAAAAAAACTACAGCTGATGTAATGTAACAGCAATGGCTAAGTGTTTTTCTATTGCAAGCATACAACATAAAAAATAATAGGAGAATCGAGTCACATTAATATGGGGATGTTGACAATAATGAAGAGATGATGGTGACAATAAGAAATTTATTGTGGCTTGACTTGAGATTGACTTACATGCACAGCACATGACACGTTGTTGTTGGGGGATCCTTCGCGGAAGGCACAACAACGTGTTTGTTTGTGAAGTGTTGTGTCTGTTATCTTGGGCACTCTCCCAAGTCCAAACAAAACAAATGACCTTTTGTTCGATGATCCTCGTATATTAGAGATGTCAGAATGGTTTGAGAAAAGGTGAATGTGCATGCAACCAAACCCCAAAGTCCAACACCAACCAACACTGTGCATGTATGTATCCCCTGTCATACGGCGAATACTAAACCCTTTCATCATTTTGATTGTTTCAGAGGAGAATCAGTCATCTTATGATCATATATTAATTGTTGTGAAACATGCACGTTGTGTTTTATTTGGATTATTATTAGTAGTTTTGGAAGAACCTGCTTTATTATAATGCTCATGGTGTATCATTTATTTATAAGAAAATGGTATATAAGAAGATGGTAAGAAAAATGATTACTAAGTTTTTTTTTTTTTATGAATGAACCACTGCAAGCAACTAGGTGTTGCAGACTCATTATACTATATATGTAGGTAGATGTTTGCGAAAGTAAAATGAAGAAAAAATATTAGGAATATGAACTAGTGTGAAATGAAGCACATATGAGTCTAATATATGAAGGTGACCCATTCAACCGTGTAAAAACTTGATGTTCATGTTGGAATATAACTTGCGTTCATAACAAGATTTTGGGTGAAGTCTGAAGAAAAGCCTTCCCCTGTTAAGCCTGTGAGAGAGAACTGAAGCAATGATTAGGATATATATATATATATATATATATATATATATATATATATATATATATATATATATATATATAAAAGAATTTTTGTGTGTATAATAAAATATCAGAGTAGAAAAGATAAAGAGAGAATATATGTTTAAG
>Ga0123342_1009759_pt1 | contig 11303 bp, 8 predicted proteins | sample Turbeawhitnodule_FD_89960 | JGI IMG/M metagenome (GOLD analysis project Ga0123342, IMG submission 89960) | Root nodule microbial communities of legume samples collected from Mexico - Turtle bean Mexico white nodule | ecosystem: Host-associated > Plants > Roots > Nodule | place: Mexico: Nepantla... | reverse complement strand
TTTTTTTTAATAATATTTTTTTTTCATGTGATGGCAGATGATTGTTGTTACTTGAGGTGTCAGCTTAGCTGAGATGTCAAGTTGCATAGTGATGCCTAACACGAAAACTTTATAAAAAAAAAAATAAAGTTATCTATAAGTTACTTAAAGAAAAGAAAAAAAAAATGCATTAGTCAATTTTTATAAATAAAATTAATTTATGTATTTTGAAGTCGGGTGGTTGATTTTAATTCTTAGAAAAATTGAATTTCTCTTTGCTTTCTCTTTATAAAAGTTCATAGAGAATTTATATTTGTAGTATGTATGCATAAATATGAGTAAAAATAATCCACATTTGCAATCTTATCATTGAGTATCTTTGTCCATTTCCTATGTGTAAATTTTAAAAAAATATTATGGATTATAGAATTCACAATAAATATTTTTTGAATTTTATAATCTAAGATGTAATTTAAAAGAAAAACATTTTAGTTTGTTGAATCTAAAATAGATATACTTTTTTTAATTCTACCATCTAGAATATGTAAATAAAAAAAAAAACATTCTAAATTGTGGAATTTAAAATATATTTTTTAAATATAAAATTATCTTTTGGTCTGACTAATAAGAGTGTGAAGAGAAGGAGGTGCAGGAAGAAAAGCCTCTTGATATAGAATACATAAACAACAAGATTACTATAGATCTATAATGACAAATTTAGAAGTGAAGGCAATTATTATTTATCACTTTCGCATTTACTAATTAATATATATATATATATACGATTTTATAAAATAAAGATCATAATCTAGTCACTAATAGATACTGAAAGATCAAAACTATTAACAATGAACGATTGTTGAAAATTGGTAAAAGGTTTCGTACTTTATAAATGGGCACTGATATTTTGACAACTTGATTTCAGTTGCTTCAAAATACAACATTTTGACATGATGATTTTAATATTAAATAAATAGTGTGTGGGTCTCATGTTGAGGTGGAAATTTTATAAAAAATTTGCATTTGAAATGTGCATTTCTGAAATGGGATCTGCGAATGAAAATTGTTTGAAATGTGAGTTTGAAAGGTAGGAGGATTCTCGATTCCGAAGGAAGAACATTTCGTTTGAGGGTTGTGGATTGTGAAGGTAGACCATTTATGTTTGAGGGTTCTTGGTTGTGAACGAAGAGGTGCGATTTTGAGGGATTAGGGTTTTCGATTAGGGCGTTTTCGATTGTGGCAGTTTTTTAAGGGAGAAGGAAGCATAGGAGAGGTGCGTTGTCATCTTGAGGGGTTTAGGGTTTTTGTTTAAGAGTGTGATTTTGATTGAGGTATGTATTTTGGTTCGTTTGGTACAGGGTTATTTGTTTGATTCTTTTGTTATTGCTTTGATTTTAGTTTTTTAGCGTTGAGTGTAGTGTAATTTCGTTTGTTTGTTTGGTGTTGTGGTTTTTGAGTTTTGAAGTTTGAATGGATTTGGATTTCATTGTTTTGTACTCTGCGATTTTGGGACTGGTTTTGAAGTTTTTGTGTGTCCAAAAGGTTTGGGATTGAGTTACTCGTGATAGAATTTATTGTGAATGCTAATGTACTGAATTAGTGACACTGACATGGGGAAGTGGTGACCCTTTCTTTTTTATGTGGTGACCTACTAAGCACTTTTTGCACTGTCATGTTGTCTTACCAGTGTTATGTTTGCATATCCTGTTTTGGTGTTGTGAGGGTTGAAAAGGGAGTCCAGTGAAGTGATTGAAGGTTAGCCAATTGATTATTGTAAGGGTAGTTTCAAATGTGGTATGTGTAGGTAAGTGATGACCGCTTTTTTTTTATGTAGTGACCTATGGAGCACTTTTTGCACTGTCATGTTGTCTTACCAGTGTTATGTTTGCATGTCCTGTTTTGATGTTGTGAGGGTTGAAAAGGGAGTGCAGTGAGCTGGTTGAAAGTTAGAGAATTGATTATTGTAAGGGTAGCTTCAAATGTGGTATGTGTAGGTATTTATGCACTGATATTTTGGTTTTATGAGGGCTGAGATGGGCAAGGACGATGGGCAAGGGGTGACCTATGTGGGAATAGGTGGTGACCTGCCACCACGTTTTTGCATAGTTAAAATTTGTATGCTTTTTATTATTTTCTTGCATGTATTTTGCTGGGGCAGTATTTATTTTGGTTTTTGTAGAATTGAATTGTGGTGTTCATGGTTTTCAATTGATTGAGTAATTACGTGTTCAGGATATAATGTCAAGTAGCGGACGTTCAGATGAGGACGTTGTTACGATTGATCCTCATCCTAAGCCTCAAGCTAATGTTTGATTGAAATGATGATTTTATTTTTTAAAGTAGACATGATGGTATATTTATTTTTTGACCATTTTATATATTAAAGTGTATTTGTATTTGATTTGATATACAGGTGTTTAGGCATAATTGCAAGTCAAAGTGTTTGGGTCTTGTGAACAACAACTTAAGTTTGGGACAAAAGTCTATTATACAGTCCACCCCATTTGGATGGCTTATGTTTGTGCGTGAGAAGATAAAATTGAGTCGTGAACTTTTAAGTAAGTTATGTAATGCTTGGGTGGAGAGGAAACATCGTTTTGAAATTCACTGTCAATTTGTGTCGTTTAGTTTGTTAGATGTGTGTTTAGGTATAGGTCTAAGAGTAGTTGGTACAAAAATTTATTTAAGGAAAACTATAATTATATCTCGCATTAGGAGTTTTTTTTAAGAAGGCGATGTAACTGTGGAAATGATTTATTCTGAAATTTTGAAACGTGACAACGATATTTTAGAGGACTTTTGTAAGTTGTACATCCTGTTAGGATTGTCGAAGTTTTTTTTGCCTACTAGAATGGGTTTAGTTCATGATGGGATGTTTCACATTGTTAATGATTTAGACAAACTAGGTACGTATAATTCGGGGGGATTAGTGTATGAGATTTTGGATGACCCAAGAAAGTATGTCGTCTATCCATCTGAATGGTTGTGTTTACCTGTTGTAGGTAATATGAAACATTTTTGTTATTGCTAAGTGTTTGTAATAATTGTGCATGTCTTTGACTTCGTAATAAAAGGGTTTTTTTATTCATTCTTCAGATATGGGCGATGGAGCATTTGTTCTCTTATAAGCGTCATGTACCTAGAAGTGGAAATAAATATTCCAGTATCATGCATTGGATGGATGTTAGAGTTGGTGACCATGAACTTCGACGTGGTCTGTGTAAGAATATGGTATGTCGTTTTTATTGAATTTGTATTACATTAATGTTGTTCGAAATGTAGATAATTAAGTTTGGAATTATATATGTCAATGAACAGGTTGTTGTTGAGTTATGTGTTTTGAATGAAGAACTTCACAGTGAATTTTTTTCAAGAAGCTTTTCACCAATTTGGTTGTGGAATTAGGAAGAAGAAAGCAACAAAGGATAAAGTTTGTACAATGATGGTGAAAGTTGTTGAACTAATGCGCAAATGTGAGGAGCAGGAGGTATTAATCACGAGTATGGAGAAAGAGGTGAAGGACATACTTGAGTTAGTTGCAAGCAGAGATTTTGTTCCTTACGATACTCGTTCCGAAATAGTTGAAGTTGAACCTCTTTCAGTGGATTGTACATACTTCAAAAAGCCAGAAAGTAGTGATGAAGATGTACATGAAGAGAAAGACTTACATGGAAATGAAGACCGACCAAATGAAGAAGTCAACATGTTTTCTAAAATGAACCGTGAACCCAGAAAATGTTTCAAGACTACTGTTTTGAGAACACCTTGGAAAACATATTCAAAGAGGAAAGGAAAAAACCTAAAAAGTTATGCTTAAGAAGTTGGTCAATTGATATGTTTTTAGGTTTTTCTGGTTTTAAGTTAGTGGGTTTATGGTTTATTGACATTATTGATACGATTGTAATTTATGTGCTATTGTAGAATTTATTTTCTTATGAAATTGTCGTAACAAATATTTTTGTTGAGGACTTATTTATTGTGGAAACTCGGATTGTATGAGTGGATTTATTTTGTGATTCATTGAGCATTGTTTATTGACTTTGTAAGCTTTGCAGTTAAATTTGGTGACTTGATTGTATTCTTGTGTAGTACTATTTGTTCAGATGGTTTTGTTGAACTTTGTAGTCAATATGGTCAATTCTATTGTGTGTAAAACTGAGTTGAGTGGATGTGATGATAGTAATTGCAATGCGTCGTGGTCAAGTTGTGAATACTTTATGCATAACTTCTCAATACTTTAGGAAATTGAATACTGCAAGAGTACCTTGAAATGTGGTATGTGAATGTAAGTGGTGACCACTTCATTTTTAATTGGTGACATGTGAAGAACTTTATGCATTGTCATGTAACCCTACAAGTGAATGTTTGCATGTGATTTTTTTGGTGTTTTGAGGGTTCAGATGGGAGTCTAGTGAACTCATTCCATGTTAGGACATTAAATAGTGGAAGAGTAGCTTGAATTGTGGTATCTGAATGTAAGTGGTGACGCCTTTGTTTTTAATTGGTGACCTGTGAAGAACTTTATGCATTGTCATGTAACCCTACAAGTGAATGTTTGTATGTGGTTTTTTTGAAGTTGTGAGGGTTGAAATGACAGTCTAGTGAACTCATTGAAGGTTAGGAAATTCAATAGTGAAAGAGTAGCTTGAATTGTGGTATGTGAATATAAAATAATATTATTCTCTTCCCTATGCCTTAAAACAAAATAATCATCTCACAATAAGCCTTGTTATAATAAACAATAATTATGCACACAAATAGAATTATAATAGCAATAAATAATTACAATAATATTAATAATATTATTATTAATAATAATATTAATATTAGTATTATTAATAATAATATTAATATTAGTAGTTATTATTAATGCTATTGTAATTATTATTAATATTAAAATTACTATACTTAAATCTATTGTAATTATCATTAATATTTCAATTATTATTACTAATCTTAGTGTAATTATCATTAATTATTATATTTATTATTATTAATGTTATTTTAATTATCATTAATATTATATTTATTACTATTAACATTATATTAATTATTAATATTAAAATTATGATTCTTAATATTATCGTAATTATGATTAAAAATAAAATATTTATGTTTAATATTTTTGTAATTATTATTAATATATAAATTATTATTATTAATATCATTGCAAATATTATTCATATTATTGTAATTATTATTTATAATAAATATATTATTAGTAATATGTTTTTGATCATGATAGGGTTATTTTTTTTTGCTTTTTACTAAAATGGGGTCCGTTTAAAAAAAATTACAAATTTAGACAAGTCGTACCAATTTGGCACGACTTCATATGCACAAATCGTTCCAATTTGACATACTGAAGTCGTGCCAAGGCGGCAATGTCATCAGGAGTTAATGGCTCAAAGTTTGAATAAGCTGATTATCCAAACATGATGCATACACGATTATCCAATTTTTTGTTCCTTAAAACTAACACTCTTAGAAAATTATGTATCAAATTAATTTTTAACATTACATAACTTACTACCCAATATATGAATAAATTTTTTTTAAAAAAATATGACGTGGCAGAAGTCGTGCCAAGTTGGCACAACTTCAATATGACATGGCAGAGTCAGGTCTAATTGAGACGATTTGTGCATATGAAGTCGTGTCGAATTGACACGACTTGCCTAAATTTGTAATTTTTTTTAAACAGACCCCATTTTGGTAAAAAGCAAAAAAAAAACCCATCATGGTCAAAATCCCATTATTGTAATTATTATTAATATTACAATTATTATTATTATTATTATATTAATTATTATTAATATTAATATTAATAATAATATTATTATAATTAATATTAATATTATTATAATTAATATTAATATTATTATTATTAAGATTACATTTATTATTACTAATATTATCGTAATTAATATTAAAATTAATCTCTTTCATATTATTATTACTAATAATTTCATTATTATTATTGTGTGAAACCAATGAATATCACTGTCCAGTCATTCATGAACCGAAATACAGCTAGAGACTTTTACAAGTTGACTTTATTGCAAGTGTCCCAATCTCGCTAAATCCACAACACATTGGCATGACCATGCAGAAACTTTGTCATGGGTCACCACTTATGAACTCATAGGTCACCACTTACATTACAAGGTTTCTTATGACCACCACTACGTGGGTTCACCCACCCAATTCACGTTTATACCCTCCACCTAGGTGCCTTCATACACATCATGCACTGTCAAGTGGTGAATCCCAATAACCAACATAAAAAACATGACCATGCAGAAACCTTGTCGTGGGTCACCACTTACACTACAAGATCTTTTATGACCATCACTATATGGGTTCACCCACTCAATTCACGTTCATACCCTCCACCTAGGTCCCTTCAAACACATCATTCACTTCCAAGTGGTGAATCCCAATAACCAACATAAAAAACATGACCATGCACAAACATTGTCATGGGTCACCACTTATTAACACATAGGTCACTACTTACACTACAAGGTCTCCTATGACCACCACTACATGGATTCACCCACCCAATTCACATTCATACCCTCCACCTAGGTGCCTTCACACACATCATGCACTTCGAACTCATGAATCAAATAACCAAAATGAAACACATGACCCTGTTGTACAAAAGTTGGCATGGGTCACCACTTATAGAAACTAAGGTAACCATTTACCTGTATGTCCAACACTACCAATAAGTGTTTTCACTCAAAAAACAACACTCAATATCAGTGAATTTATTAACATACAATTTTACATTTGTGGCATCCAATGACACATTTGTGCCCAAAATATGATATATAACAATACTACACTATGTACAGTGCATACCTGCTTACACAAAAAAGAAATTTCTTGCATCCCATTTAAATATACATGAATTAAATAACTTAAATCAAACTCAAATTACTTTCATTCATCAAACAAATGTATATATATTGTCCACGTGTACTCATAATAAGTAACATTTTTGTAAATAAGAACGAAAATGTACAATTACAAGAAAAATACGTCATCATTATCAAGGACAATCCAATTCCAAACTTGTCAAGACGGTTTCTCGTTCAACATTACACTCATCCAGCACCCAAGAAAAAAGCATTTCTTGACGAAAGCTTAGGAGGTCCTTCTGAATAATATATCATGGAATCAGTTTCCAATTACCAAATTCTAAATTAAAGGTGTAAACTCATGAAAATAGTTATTACTGTGGTGTAATTGGGAAAGGTTTTCCCATCCAATTGTTGTGAACCATCCCACAACTCGATATATTTGACAACTAAAATGTCATAGTCATAACTACATAGAACAAATAAATTTTTAACCCTAAACAAAAATTCAAAATATTAAGTCCAAACCAATTAAAATACATATAAAATCAAAATAAATAACACTATTACTTTCAATACTAACCTATTTGGTTGTAATGGAATCTTTTGTTTTATCAATGAAATTTGAGGACCACTCTTTCCTAAGAAGTCGTCAAGAATTTAAAAAAGGTGATGGAGTCGATTAACCTACAAGATGCAATTTAACAAGAATGACAAACAAATTCAAACCAAATGAATTCATTAACTATTAAAGAACATGCAATTATTTACGATTGCTTTATCAATCTTCTATCGACCTTCAATTCCATGACCAATGGAGTCCAACACATGCAATTGCCTCGTCCGAAAATTGAATGTGTACAACCACCAATGGTCATTGAACACGGTTGGCACAAAGATCTACAAAACAATGCAAAATTTAAATCGACAGTCAACATCAACATTCTAAACAACACCAACAAAATTTGCACAAAACATCGCCAATATTAACTTACAAAATCACAATACGATATTCCCTGGTATGATAATCAGAACTGGACCATGAAATTTGTCCCTCATTCATGTTGATCTCCTCAATTACACGAGTTTGTAACAATCAACTCTTATTATTACTATTACCAAAAACTTAAAACAAATAACAAGAAATTTAAATGCACACTAACCGCAAAAAGCGGATTGAATGAAAACTGATTCAGCACTCTAAATTTCACAATTTGATTCAGATTTAACAACCGGTTACAAATAACATAACCTACAACCACATTCAACATAACTAAGTAAATAATATAAGTACATACAGCAAACACAACAATATGAAAATTTTTACCATGTTGTCAATTTTTGACTGCAGCCTTAATGATTGCAAATCCAGCTTTGTCAAAATATTATTTTGTATGTCCACAATAACACTACAACAACATTTAACATCAACTCATCAATCATGCAATAACAACAAATCAAGTAATAACTAAAATTACTTATGTTGCACATTCAGTATAGTTACTTACCGTTTTATGTTAAACTTAAAGGCAAAATTTTTTTATACATCTTCAAAATATCCAAACTAGATGAGCTTGGACCGACACAGGTTGCACTAGCAGAGTTTGGGTTGGGTCCACATGCACAAATCCAACTGACCACTGCTTTTCTTTATGAAGCAGTTGTCAGACCTCTTTAAGTTGCTTATCCAAATCAACAATTCTATTTTGGTTATTTGCAACTTTCTTCTCACAAACTTTATGTTGGTCAAGTAAGTTCTCCCACTCACTTGTACCATCACTAGATTCCCCAACTCCCTCATCTGAATCTGCTAAGGCTTCTTTAACAATTTTTATACCTTCCTCTTCAGCGGTCACTAGTCAATCCCATACAATATGAAAAAAACAATAATTTAAAATTACTAAAAAATTATTGCAAAAGTATGCACCAAAAACTTAACCAATCCAAAAAATACCTCAGCAGATAAAAACAGTTTATGTAACCTTCTTCCACGATTATTTACATATGGTCAGTGCAAAAATCGTGAAAAACCAATACAATCGACATGGTCACCAACACCCACATTGTGAACTGCCCACACCTATTTCCAAAAAATAATACACAAGTAATTAACATTTAATCAAAATCATAATTGTACAAATTGTCACTAACCTGTAACATGGCAACACAACCTCTCAAATATATTTCACGGGCATTCTTCTCTTGATAGTACCCTTCAGATGCCCTCCTCAAACTTGTAGCTAATACATTATACGTTGCACCACAATTATATAAATCTAACGCATGTAAATTGTCTAACAATTTAAAAGGAAAACATTTAAATGTCCTAGAAGTCCTAGGAACATAAAAAAAACACATAACCCAAGCAATATGTATAACCTACCAAAATCATCTACACTTTTCTTTCTATTCAAATTCTTGTCCCACAACATTTTTACAATTGTTTCTAATTTAATTTTTTCCCCATCATCAAACAACCTATTCACCAAACCTCCCCCGTCATTCTCCAATTTCACCTCCCTCCCCATCCTAATACAAAACATACATCAACAACTGAAAAATGAAGTAAACTTTCTCGAATCCTAAATATACTGTTATTTGATGCCCATCTACTTAGTAGCTCTCTCAGAAGGCTGTTAGAAATGTCTAATACTTTGTCCACTTCAACCATCTACTTGAATGGAGTTTGTTGAATCCTTTCTCGTTAAAAGATGATAAGTTTATGATTGACATCAACAATATATTGAGTCTGCACATTGTGCCTAACTCGTAACTGCAAACTCATAAAATAAAATAATACCATCTTTATTTATTCAACAATGTCACTTCACAAAATATTCAACTATTATGAACACAATATAAAAACAGTACCTTCAATTCAGCTTTTGCACGGGAGAAAAAAAATCTTGGACAATGAACTTTCCATTCTCTAAACCTTAAAAAACGATTCATTTAATCAAAAACAAAATAGAGAACACAATAAGTCACAACAAACCTCACACAATAAGTCAAAGAGCAAAAAACAAAAAACCTCTCACAAAGCACATAACAAAACAACTTAGTTCTCAGAGACAGCACAAAAAATCACATTCGAAGATTAAGTTGGAAGGTTACATGACAATGCATAAAGTTTTTCATAGGTCACCACATAAAAAAAAAAAAAGGCCACCACTTAGATTCACACACCACATTTCAAGCTACCGTTAGAATTATCATTTGTCTAACCTCCAATGAGCCCATTACACTCCCTTTAGAACCCTCACAACACCAAAAAAGTGTTGAAGATGGTTGCTGCCCCTTCAAGACATGTGTTTGATGAAGACTTTTATGTACATTTCATGTATTTTTACATTTGCTTTAAGAATGTCTTAGGTAGTGTTTAGAGGTTGTTTAAAAGTAGACTTTTTGCTGAGTAACTCACCTCTTAACCACTAACCATGTGATAAGAGCAAGCACAAAATTTAGAAAACTGTTTTTCACATGTTTTACAAAAAACACGTTTACTGTATAAAAATAAATCTGTTCTTTTTTAAATAAACAAATTCATTTTTAAACTGATGCCTTGGCTAAGTCTTGTGAAAATTAGATTTTATGCATCAAGTATTTTGACTAAGTCTTCTACCTTTCAAAACGATTGTGTTTTAAATAGTTAAGCTTTTTCTGTTTTTGTTTTGAAAAATAAATCTGTTCATCTGTAAATGAATAGATTCTTTTTTTACTCTGGTGCCAAGTCTACCTCAAACGGTTTTAAATTTGTCCCTGCACCTGAATGGCTGGCTAAGTCTCCTCTCATAACAAATTCTCTAACTGCTTTTTGAAAATAAATCTGTTCATTTTATTTTCAATCTGTTCACTTTATAACAGCTTTAACTGTTTTTCAAAAATCTGTTATAAGTTGGTTTTCTGTAAAATGAAAACTTATTTCTAAGTTTAATCATCGATCATACAATTGAGAAAACAAGTTTTGCATCAGAGAATTAGGGATTTACAAAGAATTAGCATTTGTTCTTGAAAGATTTCGAAAATCAAAAAATTCTTCTTCTTGTTTGATTCCAAAAGCTTGGTGAGAGGTGCTGCTACTGTTCTAGCAATCTGTTCTACTGGTTTAAGGCAGATTTCTGCATCCTCTATCAGGTGTAGTAGTTTCACATTTCTATTCTTGTAAAAGTTTGGTTGTACACTCTTCTTGATAGGGTTTCTTGAAGAGTGTGTGTGCTGAAATAGGGTTTTTCAGCAAGTGTACCTAAGTTCTTGTAGGGTTCAAGAACAGTAGGATTTGTGTTTGTTTGAATTGTGATTTAGTGAATTTCACCTTGGTTTACGTGAAGACTGGATGTAGCTCAGTTGAGTGAACCAGTATAATTGCCTTGTGTTCATTCTCCCTTAATCTCTGCACTTAAATTTCGGCTTATCTGTTAAACTGTCAAGAAATAAATCTGTTCAATTAATAATAAA
>Ga0123342_1009758_pt1 | contig 11304 bp, 9 predicted proteins | sample Turbeawhitnodule_FD_89960 | JGI IMG/M metagenome (GOLD analysis project Ga0123342, IMG submission 89960) | Root nodule microbial communities of legume samples collected from Mexico - Turtle bean Mexico white nodule | ecosystem: Host-associated > Plants > Roots > Nodule | place: Mexico: Nepantla... | reverse complement strand
CCCCACCCCCCCCCCCCCCCCCCCTCTCTTTTCCCCCCCCCCCCCCCCCCCCTACCCCCCTCTCTTTCCCTTCTCTTCTTTTTCCTTTTTTTTTTTTTTTTTTTTTGCTTTTACTTGCCCGTTTTCGAAGTTTTGATTTTTCTGAAATGGGTGTGCTTTTTTCGTGTTTTTGTTTCTGGGTGTTTTTCAGATGGAGTTGAGGGTGGTGGTGAGGGAGAGTACCAGAAGGTGCTACCGTGGAAAACGAGGAGATCGATGGCTGAAGATGCTCCGAGCAACACGTCTCTGATATTGGCTCAGAGAAGAACGACAAGGAAGGACCCTTTGGATGACTTTAACCGTTACACTGGTGGTTGGAATATCAGCAATCGCCACTACATTGCTGTCTGTTCCTACCTAACCTTCAATAATCACCACTCATGTCTTTTCTTTTTCTTCTTCTCAAAATCATGCTTTTTATCGTCGGTGTCTTTTATTTCCAAGTTCGGTTTGAATATTTGGATATATTTAGCGAGAAAATAAGATAACCTATTTTTTACTTGTATAGGCTAAACTCGATTTATGCATTTGAGTTTTTTGAGAAGTGGGATGAGAATTTTTTTTATAAAAAATCAGTGTTTATGTTGAGAGTTTCAGTTCCCACCTAACCTTCCATAATCACGCTTGACCATTTTCTTAATTTTAAATTATGCTTTTAACTTGGTGCTTGTCATTTGTTTCCACTTTTTATTAGCTTTGGTTCCAAGTTCTGGGTAAATTTCCCAGCTAGAAGAAAATAAGGAGACAAGCTTAAATAAACTGAGTTTCTCTTTTAAGTTATTAAAATAAATTTATGTATTTCAGATTTTTTGAGGAACCAGACAAGAGAACTTCTATCAAATTTAATGAAATTTAACTTAGGAGCGACTCAAAGTATTTTACTTCTATCATTCTTACATAGTAGAGAGGGTAGCTCAAGATTTCTAGCTGTAATGTTTTGACTGTTTTGGAACTACTACTAATGTTTGGTTGACTTGTTGGCTTTTGGTGCAGTCGGTTGTTTTCACTGCGGTTCCCTTCTTTGTTGTTGCTGCGGTCTGGTTTGTGATTTTTGGGCTCAGTTTATCCTTAATCTGTTTGTGTTACTGCTGTTGTCCAAGAGAGCCTTATGGTTATTCACGTTTGGCCTATGCTTTATCCTTGATCTTCCTCATCCTCTTCACCGTTGCAGCAATGTATCTCTCTTTCTCTGTGACATATAATATGTTATCTTTGGTTCATATGACTTTTAAGGATTTCTAAATGCGTTGTGTTTGGTTGTTTTAGAGTTGGATGTGTCCTTCTTTACACTGCTCAGGGGAAGTTTCATGGGAGCACCACAAGCACACTGGAATATGTGGTGGGTCAGGCAGAATTCACCGCTGAAAACCTCAGGAATGTGTCAGATTATCTTGATGCAGCTAAGAAGATCGGAGTCGATGCCGTTTTTTTGCCTGCTGATGTTCAGAAGGAGATTGACGAAATTAAGACTAAGATTAACTCTTCTGCTTCAGAACTTTCAAGCAAGACTAAAGATAATTCAGAGACAATTAAAGATGTCATAGATGCAATGTTAGTACACTTGGAAATCTTGATTTGGGGTTTTAAAATGTCTTTTTTGCTGACAACTATATATTGTGTGCTGTAGGAGACTGGCTCTGGTTATTCTTGCTGCTGTTATGCTCTTTCTTGCATTTGTTGGATTCTGTACGTTTCTTTTATTCTGTTTTAATACCTGTTTCTGTTTTTATTTTCTGGCTCTATGACAAAGGTTTTTTGTCGTCTCATTTGATTGTTTTTGTGGTCAAAACTTTCTGCAGTATTATCAATATTTGGGCTGCAAGGTCTTGTATACTTGTAAGTTAAATTAATTGAGCACTTTTCTACATCTTTTTTACTTCTGGACTTTTTTAATTCTTAATGGTTTGTACCATCAAATCACCAGTCAGTAAATCATGTTCTTTTAATGACTGCAGCTTGATCCTCATTGGTTGGATTCTTGTTGCTGGCACATTTGTACTTTGTGGTATATTTCTCTTTCTTCACAAGTAAGTTCCTTCTATTTTGTAGAATTTATGTTGAAATTTTTATTTTTCACCTTTGCGGCTGCTCTGTTAACTTGTTTATGAGTTACTTAGTTTTCACCTAGGAACAAATCTGGGATCTCTTATTTCAATGCTTAGCAGCGGCCTTAGGATTTGATCCTGGTTGCTGATTGGAAGTCTTGATTTAACATTAAAGCCTTTTGTATATATCAAATCATCATGCCTTTCCTTTTATTTTGCTTTGCTTGTCCAATAGTAAATGGATTCATTGTGAGACATAAAAATGGAAAAGCTTGTGTGTGTGTGTGTGAATCATCAATAGATTTTAAAGATGCTATATATGAACTTTTTGTTTTAGATTTTGTCTTAAACTAATTTATGCTCTAGCAAACTGTTTAGTTGGTTTGCTTTCTGTTTTGAAAAGCAGATAAAATTCTTGAATGCAATGGGAATTTTTATGCTGTAAGAAAGAATTAATCAAGACTTCAGATGTTGAAGTTACTTAATCATGTTTTTAAAATCAATATAGAGCTTAAAATGATGTAAATCATTTATGATGATTACATGCTTTGGTTGTGATAGCTAAAATGGTAAGTTTTCAAAATTTCAAAATATGAGACGAAAATAGGGGACATTAAGGAGTGCATTGTCACATGTTTTTGGACTGTCTGCTCTTTATTATTGTTATAATTTAGGTGTGCTACCTTTCCTAAATGAGAGGGTGAGTACCTAGAATCTAAGGAATGGGCTTTTGTTACTTGTAAAATCACATGTTCATTGCTTCATTTGCTCTACATAGTTCTAAATGAGATAGAAGATTTGAGTCTTGGCAATTGAATCTGTATATTTCCATCATAGCAGAACAAAATCTTCCTACTGGAAAAATGTAGACAATCTTGCCAAATGCTTTGTTAATTAGTTTAGTGCTTTGAAGATCCTATATTCTTAAAATTCTCATGAGGACACCCATTTTAATCAACTACCTTTATATCATTTGATGAAGTCCATTTTCTGCTATAATCACTTGTGTTGCACTTGCACATATATAACAAAAACATATTTTTTTTGCATATTTGCACCAGTGTGGTTGGAGATACATGTGTTGCCATGGATCAGTGGGTGCAGAACCCTACTGCACAGACAGCCTTGGATGAAATTCTTCCGTGCGTAGATAATGCAACTGCCCAGGAAACCTTGACACGAACCAGGGATGTGACTCATGAGCTTGTTAAATTAGTTAACAACATCGTTTCCAATGTCACAAACAGGAATTTCCCACCTGCTGCTGGCCCCTTATATTACAATCAATCAGGCCCCTTGATGCCTCTTCTTTGTAATCCATTTAATCCTGACCTCACTAATCGGTCGTGTGCACCCGGGGAAGTTCCGTTGGACAATGCTGCTGAGGTATGGGACTATTTTAAGATTTTGAAAACTAAATCTATATCCAGTAAAGAAAAGCCTAGCCACAAACACATATATGTTGTAAGATAAGAAAAATAGCCTTTAATTAATGCTTCATTACTTAAAGCTCATCGATCACAACAATAGTTGTTAGAACTGGTTCAGCCCGGCCAGTTGATCCAGAAATCTGATGCATGACCGGCTTGGGTTTTTGATATTAGACCGGTTATCCATGTCACCCCAATATGATGTCATCAGGCCAGGTAAAAACTGGATCAAACCTGAAGCATATATATAATATAACGTATGCACCAAACATGAAGCATATAAATTGGATTTGAGGCCTTAAGGATTTAGTTAAAATATCTGCAAGTTGATAACTGGAGTTAATGAATTCAGTACAAAACTCCTTAGAGATCAACTTCTGTTGAACAAAGTGATAGTCATTCTGTATGTGATTAGTTCTTTTATGAAACACTGGATTCAACACAATATGAAGTGATTATCATAATATAGCTTCATTTGTTGAGTTTTATGAAATTTTAACTCTTGAACGAGTTGCTTTATTCACACATGTTCAACTTTTGCACTGAACTGAGCAATAACATTTTGTTTCTTACTCTTAGAAATCAGATTTCCACCAATAGACACAAAATATCTACAAGTAGTGTTTCTCTATAGGACACCCTGCCCCAACAACGTCACAGTATCCAGAGATTGGTCAGTCTTTATCTTTATTCAACAATCCTTGCCTGGGAGTCTAGTTGATATATTTAAAAATGAGTGTAACAACATTCCAGTAGTCAATGCTAGGATCTGCATAAATTTACTAACAACTCCAACAACAAAGGTAAGATCAGGTCCTGTGACTGAGGTAAATGAGTTTCCCCACTACCCTTTTATATCTCTTAGGATTGGTGAATGACACACCTTGAACAAGCATCAACTTTTGATTCAGACCGATATTTAACACCTATTTCTTTCAAAATATCCAAACCATATTTACTACCTTTGATTGAGCTACCTGTATACCAGGAAGGTATTTGGGTGGGTTTGGTTCCCTCTCCCGTTGTAAATAGGCATATCTCATGACTCTCATCCTGTCAAAGCTTGATGATTATACTACACATGCATTCATAAGATGATGTTTTTGAGAATATTCCTGATATAGAAAATGGATAGTGATGAAATTTTGTCTGAAGCAGGGGTGGAAGAACTATACCTGTGAGGTTTCTTCGTCAGGCATTTGTAAGACACCTGGTCGGATGACACCGATCATTTACGGCCAAATAGAAGCTGCAGTGAACATAAGCTATGGTTTGTATCACTATGGTCCATTTTTGGTTGATCTACAAGACTGCACTTTCGTGAGGAAAACATTCACAGACATTGGCAACGACCACTGTCCTGGCCTGCAGACAAATAGTGAATTGATTTATATAGGATTGGTTTTGGTATCTGCTGCTGTTATGCTGTCTTTGATCTTCTGGGTCATCTATGCAAGGGAGCGGCGGCACCGTGTTTATACAAAACAGTTCATTGACGGCTAAATGTGTTGGACTCGACATTAGAGTGTACATTTGAGTTATAGATGATTGCATTCTCAGTTGAGTCTCTTGTTTCATGTGATGTATGTAGAGTTATGCAACTTACAATTTACCTTACTTCAGTAGAAATGTGTCAGAATTCAAGCAAACCCTTTTATTACGGTAAAGTAATGGTGTGTTTGCTCTCAATTTTTTAGTTTCAAACTCAGACTTGGTTTCATTCTGATAAATTAAAATTAACAAACATTCTTATCTTCTATAAATCAAGTGACTGACAGTCCCAGTCGAATTAAATTGCAAATTAAAAGTTCAAATATAAAGAAAAGTAATCATAATAAAATTTCACTATAAACAGGTATACGCTTGCATTTTTTCAGAATTAGGAAATAAGCAACCCTAAACATGATCATATTTTATAATTTATTATTTAATAACATTTGATCATATTTTTTTTCAGAATTAGGAAATCAGCAACCCTAATTTAATAACATTTAGATCAAAATACGAGTTGGATCATTAGTCAAAAATTATAATTTATAGTTATGATACAACTTTTTTTATTTAGAGTGTGATAACTCAAATGTCAGAATTCAATTGTGATTAAATAGACAACTAATGTAGCATGTAACAATGAATTCAACAATACTTGACCTTTGCTACTAGACAACTAATGTACCATTTGACTTTTCCTATTTGACTTTTCCTACTAGACAACTAATGTACTACTTGACCTTTGCTACTAGATAACTAATGTACCATGCTACAAAATCTTAAAACTAAAATGCCCACCTAAGGATGTCAAAAATATTTTCTTTTTACCTGAATGTTAACCCTTGATATATTTAGTGTCGATGATAAAATAGATAGTCAAATAAAAAAAAACCTTCCTCTTCGATCAACTATAAGGGTTTGCTTAGCAAGCCCTGTGTTGAGGATCCAATGGTTTGGTTTAAGGGTAAGAACACAATTTCTTAACGTATTGTTTTGCCTTTTTCTTTTCATGGTATGCTAACTCTTTTGTTTACTTTGTGCTAAGGTAACGAAGAAGTTCTTTGATTATAAGCAATTGCATGCTAAGGTTGAGACACCCACTTTAGAGATAAACCTTCGAATTTTAAAGGCCTTTGAATAAGAAAGGTGAGGCTTCCTCATAAAATCTCATTTTATTGCTCGGAGATCATTATTCTCAATTCTCTTTGTCAAATAACCCAAGTACCACCCCAAGTTTCTTCTTAAGTACGTCCTCAAGTGCCTCCTTTCTTATTGTTTATCAAACTACCCAGCCAATACCTCCACCTCGGATTGACCATGTATCCATATTGACTCCTAATTCCAACTCTTTGTGGCACGTCAATTTATAAGCCAATCGAGTTCAGTTGGGTAGTTGGTTTCCCTTGGTGTTTGTGTTAAGATTTTAAAGATTATGGCCCCACTAGATGCTTCAATCTGTGTGAGGTTATGCCAGTGAGGTGCATGGCTATCTCTCAGTATTGAAAAAAAGAAGGGAAAATTGAACAAAAATGGTGTAATCCATTACACCATTTTTAAAATTACACATGGGAAAATGCAGAAAAAACTACAAAAAAAATAGATATTAATGAGTCAAAGTTGTCAAATGGTGTAGACAACTTTAAATAATTAATATTTTTTAAAATAAAAAAAATTTATATAATAAAATTAAATTATTGAATATAAGTCATTAAAAGAAGATGTTAAAATATTTTATGTCAATAACATTACATTCTACTGTCTAAATGGACAATTTCCTCTGTTGTGACCATCATTGCGACAGTAAGAACATTTTTTTTGGCTTGTTCTGAATTGGTTGATTCATTTCATTATGCAAATGAGTTGTAATTGGTTGTCCCAACTCTTTACGTCGCATGTAGGGGTCATGTATGAAATTTGACCTGGTATAAGTAGACCAATAATCCTCGTTTCGAACGGGATGAAATTCAACTTGATATGCCTTTCTAATCGTGTGGAGGCTATAAATTGGATCAACGAATGTCGTCATTTGTAAATGACAAGAGGAACAAACAACAATAACATAACGACAGGGAAGTTGAAGAGCTTGGAAATGGCCATAATCACACCACCAATAATTTAATCTAACTATATATGATTGAGGTCTTCGACCATGTTGCAGGGTGGCTAATTCTTGGACATAAAATTCAGAATTATTTGCATTAAATCTTTTCACAAAACACAACCGAATCTTGTTGATTTTCTGAGTAAGGTTGTGATATCTTTTGGATAATAATGACCTTCAATATCTTCTGGATATTTTCTAAATTATTGTTATATACTGTACTGGTCAGGAGTGCTCGGGACCTCGGTCAAAACGTTTAGGTATGGTCAGCTCGGTTGTGCAAGTTATGCCTAGCTCAACCTAGGCCGTGTATGAGCCCAAAAGTAATAGGTGCACAATAAACATATTATTTTTTGAATGATATTATTGTTGTTGAGATTATATTCTCATTGATGAAAATTGTGGAATGAATGTCTATAAAAGGGGTTTGATACCCCGGGTAAAGGTACGCTTTACTGAATACCTTAGATTGAAACAAATTTTATAGTTTGAATGCTCTCATTGACTTGATTTTTGGAGTGTGATCAACAAGTAGAGCCCCCTTTGTCCCAGTGGAGCAACATCTCGGAGCACCAACTGGACACAGGTCAGAAGAGGAGCTCGCCCATTCCATCCAAAAGAGGTCAATCGGCGAGAACATTTGGTGCCCATCGTGGGGCCCGATAAAACTCGATCCTACCCATATTTGTAGCTGAGCATTCTACGAAATGAGAAACACGAGGCAAGTACCGTTGAGATCTGAAGGAGGCGAGGCCCCCACCTTGCAACAAATCATGGAGACCATGAGGGTTCTCCAAGAGGCGAATAAGGAATATCAACGTGAGCAGGAGCGAATCCGGGAGGAGGCTAAGGCAGAGCAAGAACGACTATGAATAGAAGCCCGAGCTGACCAAAAGCACCTTCAGGCCCATTTCAAAGCAGAGATAGAGGTCTCCCAACTAGTCATGGTGGAGCATGCGTAGACCAATGAGGAGTTACACAAGACTAACGAGGAATTGAGGATGAAATTGCAACGACATGGCCGACATCCCACTCGACAACGTCTCCCAGATTTGTCATCAAGGGATGACCCTAAGCCATTCTCTCAGCAAATCATGGACGAGTCTGTGCCGCTTCATTACATTACACCAAAGATCGCATTTTTATCTGACATAGAAGACCTTGAAAATCATCTTAAGGCGTTTAGGGCGCAAATGATCATCTCCGGAGGATCAGATACGATCCGATGTAAGATGCTCATAGGTACGTTCACAGGAACAATCCTGCAGTGGTTTAGTGGAATTCCGGATAGGTACATCACCACTTTTCCTCAGTTCTCTAAAATGTTCAAAGAGCAATTCTCGACTAATAAAGTCAACCCCCCATGCTTGTATGACATGTTCACTGTCAGACAGAGCGAAAGGGAGTCTCTCAAAGCATATTTGAATAAATTCAGTGCATTCGTAGCGAGACTACAAACTCAGGATGACGAGATGGTGGTTGCCGCTTTCGAGCAAGGAATGATAGCAAGCTCCTTAAGTGATTCATTAATCAGGAATCCTGCAGAGATGCTATTCGAGGTGCGCGAACAAGCTACCGCCCACATTGAGGCAGAAGAAGTCGTGCTAAGGAAAACTGGTAACTTGCGATCAAAGCAACCCATATATAAGGAAGGCAACCGAGATCGTTCAGTCATAAGCATTGAAGCATCCTTGGAGAAGAGATCGGACCTGAGGTATGTACCATATGTTGCCAAGAAGGACAAGCCCAAGACGAAGGCCAGGGAAGAGACGACGATAAGGCCCAAATTTCAAATATCCTACAAAGAGTTCGTAAAGATGCTCGAGGTAACGAATAAGCTAAAGTTTCCCCAAAAACAGATCGATTCTTGGATCGCGAAGGGATACATGGTGTGAATTTCACAGAGCATTTGGGCACAACGTCGAACAATGTATAACCCTAAGTTACCAATTGGTTAGTCTGGTCAAAGAAGGCTTTTTGAAGGAATATCTCGAGGCCAACCAAGAAGAGCCAAAAGGAGAGGCCGTGACCATGACTCAAACGCATGAAACCCCAATCCATGGGGAGTTGAACACCATCGCAGGAGGAATCTCTAGAGGTGGGAGCTCGACCTCCAAACGCAAACGATACACGAGAGTGGTGATGTCCCTAGATTCAAGGAGGTACAACCACCCTACACACCGTAGGACGAAAGGTGCATAGATTCCTGATCAACCAGGGAAGCTCGATTGATGTGATGTTTTGAGAAATGTTTACGAACTTACAAATATTCCCTGATCAGCTAAGGCCTTATGATGACTGGTCAATTTTGCTGGAGATTAGGTGGAAGTACGAGGATATGTCGAGCTGAGGACAACCTTCTCAGATGAAAGTGTAGCCAGAACGATTACTGTCAAGTACATCGTCGTTAATGCATCCTTTGTGTTCAACTAGCTTTTGGGGCAAACTTCTTTTAATAGGTAGGGTGCGGTAGCCTCAATTACTCACATGAAAATGAAATTGCCCTCGTCGGAAGGAGGGGCAATCACTATAAAGGCCGACTAGAGGATGGCACAAAAATGTTATGAGAGCAACTTGAAAAATTGTAGGGGAACTTACGCAGCTACTATCCAGCCCGGAGAGCCAGGATGGATAACAGAGGCAGAGATTAGCAATGAAAGACGACCTGGACCTGCTAGAGAGGTTTAGGAGAGGGAGATAAAAGGGAAAAAATTTAAGCTCGACACCATGTTGGACAAAGAATTAGAAGATAGAATAGCCGATGTTATTTCGGTGATCATGAACGCTTTCGCATGGTCGTCTGCCGACATGCCTGGAATAGATCTAGACTTTTTGTACCATGGATGAAAAGGTCAAGCTCGTGGTCCAGAGAAGAAGGAAGTTCAATGAAGAAAAACGACTAGTCATCGGAGAAAAAACTAGGAAGCTCGTGACACCTGGCCACATCCGGGAGATCCAATACCTTGAGTGGTTGGTGAATGTTGTGTTGGTGAAGAAGGTGAATGGGAGTGAAGGATGTGTTTTGACTTCACTGACCTGAATAAGGTCTTGTCTAAGGATTCTTACCCTCTACCGAACATAGATTCCTTTGTGGATAACGCTTCAGGAGGTCGACTGTTAAGTTTTCTGGATACATTTTGGGGTATAATCAGATTCGTATGCACCCGAGGGATGAGTGAAAGACAACTTTTATGGCTGAGGTCGCCAATTACTGCTAAAAGGTTATGCCCTTTGGTCTGAAAAATGCTGGTGTGACCTATCAAAGGCTCATGAATCGAACTCTTTAACCAATGCTCGGGCGTAACGTCCAGGTGTATGTGGATGACATAGTTGTCACCTCGGAGAAGGAAGATCAACATGTTACCGACCTGGAGGAGCTATTCGCCACGATAGCAAGGTACAATTTGAAGTTAAACCCTGAAAATGTGTATTTGGTGTTGAAGTAGGGAAGTTTCTCGACCTTTTGTTGACCGAGAGAGGAATTGAGGCAAATCTGGATAAGTGTGTAGCAATTATAAAGATGAGGAGTCCAACCAATGTGAAAGAGGTGCAACAGTTGACCGGGCGCATGGCCGCCCTGTCTCATTTTTTTGTCAACTAGTGGAGATAATGGGTATCCTTATTTTCAATGTCTCAAGAAGAATAACCATTTCGCGTGGACTGATGAATGTGAGAGGGCCTTCATCAAGCTCAAGGAGTATTTGGCTAGTCCTCAAGTTCTCGGTAAGCCAATCCCATGAGTTCCCATTCGACTATATTTCTCGGTAATGAATCAGGCTATTAGCTCGGTCATTTTGCAAGATCAGGAGAAGATCCAGAAGCCAATCTACTTCGTGAGAAAAGTGTTGAAAGGACCAGAAATTTGGTATCAAGCTTTTGAGAACGCCGCTCTAGCTGTGTTTTTCACAACTCTACGATTGTGACGCCGCATCAATTACTGGACCTCCTTTACGTTATAGGGACTCCACATCTCGATAATCATTCGACACTTGTCCGGGTTGGCTTCGATCCCCCGGTGGGTTAGCATGAAGCCCAAGAATTTTCCTCCCTAAATCCAAAATGTGTACTTCTCACGAATGACTCATATTTCTCAAATTGCTTATGATACTCTCTTTCAGCCTTTACAATGCACTTCTTAGTTCAACTCTTACCTTGACAATGGACTAGGGTTATTAACTTGTTCCTGCTGGGGAGATGG
>Ga0123342_1009757_pt1 | contig 11304 bp, 10 predicted proteins | sample Turbeawhitnodule_FD_89960 | JGI IMG/M metagenome (GOLD analysis project Ga0123342, IMG submission 89960) | Root nodule microbial communities of legume samples collected from Mexico - Turtle bean Mexico white nodule | ecosystem: Host-associated > Plants > Roots > Nodule | place: Mexico: Nepantla... | reverse complement strand
GTTCACTCCAATGAGCTACATCCAGTCTTCACCTAAACCAAGGTGAAATTCACTAAATCACAATTCAAACAACCACAAACACCACTGTTCTTGAACCCTACAAGAACTTTGGTACACTTGCTGGAATACCCTATTTCAGCATACACACTCTTCAAGAAACCCTATCAAGAAGAGTTTACAACCACACTTTTACAAGAAATGAAATGTGAAACAAATACACCTGATAGAGGATGCAGAAATCTGCCTTAAACCAGTAGAACAGATCGCTTAAACAGTAACAACACCTCTCACCAAGCTTTGGAACCAAACAAGAACAAGCACACTTTTGATTTTTGAAATCTTTCAAGAACAGATGTTAATTCTTTGTAAATCCTTAATTCTCTGATGCAAAACTTGTTTTCTCAATTGTATGATCTCTGTTTAAACGCAGGAACAAGTTTTCTTTTTATAGAAAAACAACCTATAACAGATTTTCAAAAAACAGTTAAAGTTGTTATAAAAAGAACAGATTGAAAATAAAATGAACAAATTTATTTTCAAAAGCAGTTAGAGAATTTGTTATGTGAAGGAGACTCAGTCAACCATTCTGGTGCAGAAACAAAACGAAAAAATCGTTTAAGATAAACATGGCACCAGACTAAAAAGAATCTATTCATTTACAGATGAACAGATTTATTTTTCAAAACGATAACAGAAAAGACTTAACTATTGAAACACAATCGTTTTGAAAGAGTGAAGACTTAGTCAAAATACTTGATTGCACAAAAACTGATTTTCACAAGACTTAGCCAAAGCATCAGTTTAAAAAAGAATCTGTTTATTTGGAAAAGAACAGATTTATTTTTATGCAGTAAAGGTGTTTTTTGTAAAACATGTGAAAAACAGTTTAAGAAATTTGTGCTTGCTCTTATCACATGGTTAGGGGTTAAGAGGTGAGTTACTCAGCAAAAATCCTACTCTTAAACAACCTCTAAACTCTACCTAAGACATTCTTAAAGCAAATGTAAATATACATGAAATGTACACAAATGTCTTCATCAAACACATGTCTTGAAGGGGCAGCAACCATCTTCAACAATATATTCTAACACACACACCCGCCCGAGAGTTGACCTTGGGCCCTGAAGCCGAGAGTTCAAGTTGACCCAGTCCAACAAGTAAGAATCCATAACCTACATCCAAGCCCAAGCCCAAACCAGTGAACAATGTAGTCAAAAGCCCAAGCCCGAATTAGAGGACCGCTAAGCCAAGAAGTCCGAAGAAGAAGAAGTTAATTGTTTCTAGGCTCTGTAAGAACAATAATAGTAAATATAGAATCGATAAATGTTCTCATCGGGTGACCTGAATCGGGTCTTGGTGGTGGATTTTGGGCCAACTTTTCTTTTTCGCTATTGCTGCTTTGAGATGCTTGAAATCCACAATGAGGGGAGCTCCACCTGTTGACAAGATTCCAATGATCAAGTCAGTGAGAGCATATAACTATGATTATAGTGTCTAGTGTATGGAATAACACTTACTTTTGTTTAGGATCTTAAGGCCCTTCTATAGTACTCGTAGATCCTCCCTTTAGGAGTTAACAACCATAAAGATATTTTTTTAATATATCCCCTTTATTTTAGGGGTGTTGGCGAGGCATTATCTCTGACTTTTTATTTTCATCGAATTTAGATTTGTGCCTAACTGATTCAATTATTTATTCAGTTGTTTAATATATTTTGCTAGCCATTTGGGCCGTAAAATTAACAAATCATTGGGCCTATTATTGTTTTGGGTTGAGTTAAGTATTTACCTTCTTAAACTAATCGGACTAGAATAATATGCATAAGTGCTCGGGTCTAGCCCCGAGCACGTCCAACCAGTACACAACCCCCCAGCCTCGACCCGAGTATGGCGAGGAGAAGAGGTTTAATTGTTTGAAAATACATTAAGATAAAGGGTGGTTGGCTTGCAGTTTTCGAGGCGTTTCTTGATGGGACGGTTTCATGATAGCTTTAATGGTGTGTCCATGTGTCCCATGATCAACGGTTAAGAAAAGGTGTTTTTCAAAGTCTTTTTCGATTTTGTAAAACCCAAAAAACCTTTTCATTTTCCCACTAGTCTTTTTTCACTAAGACTCAGAGAGAAAAGTAAGAAAATCTTTCCCTTGTGCCGCTGTCAATCACCGTGAGCTAGGTACATTCTTCCATTCTTATCCTTCGAATAGTAGAACTTATACTTTGGCCTTTTATATTGTTCTTCCTTATGTACTTGTTTGATTTGCTTCATACGATGCCTATGTTGAACTGTTTTTCGTATTTGTATTTTTTCTTTGTTTTAGCCATTTTTAGAGATGGATTATGCCTCTACTTACCCTTGGCCAAAAAGAAATTGCTTAAGGAAACCTCTATTTATACCACTCGTTTAAAAATTAGAGAGTTGAGGGAATCGGGGGGCTAAGCAAAAAAGATGAGAACTTAGTGAAAGTAGTAGTATGTAGAAAAAGGGAACTTGTGTGTTGTGATGAGTCGTCAGACCCCGATGGACCATTTTGTTTCTCTTACACCATTTTTTTTTACCAAAGTCATGTTGCGTCTTCCTCTCTCAATTTTTGAAAAAGAGTAGTTGATCGAACTCAACGTGGCTCATGCCCAGCTGCATTCAAACAACTGAGCGTTTTTCCGAGGTTTTGTCATTTTTTGTTCCCAACTCAGTATTTCACCGACTGTGGAAGTATTCTTTTATTTTTTTCGAGTTTAAACAATTTGGTCGGCAACTATGGGCCTCCTTGAATTGTGTTCCCAGGAGAGATTTGCTCACCCTCTTCCAATCATCTTACAAAATTTTCAAAGGCCGATTTATAAAAGTTTGTGCCTCGATTGGAGACTCATCTTTGCTAGATGGTTTTCCCTTGTATTGGTCCCCCAACCCTTATTACCAAAGTTCTCGACGTCTTGAAGATTTGTCCCCAAGGGAACGGGGTATATGCAAATTTCTGGAGGACCTCAAGGTTGTCTTTCGTACGTCAACGCTTTTGACAAAATAATACCTTCTAGGTTCTCTCAAGGCCTATATTGGTATACACTCTTTCTAGCCTTAGCTTTTAAAAGATGTTTAGATTTAACTTCTTGTTTGTTTTGCAAAGAACATGCTTTCTTCACTCAGTAAGACTAAGTTGGCCGAACGCGCAAGGCAGAGGAGAACGGCCAAGGATACCTTAATGTCGAAGGAGGTTGCCCCAAATGGTGGCGTTCATGTTCAAACCGAACAAGATGAACACACTGCTTTTGGGTTGGTTTTCAAGAGAAGATCGGAAGCTCCAATCCCTTCCAAATACCCACACTCGGATGCTCGAGCTATGACCCAGGATGTTCTGACAATCCAAGAGTGTGAAGTCGTAAGAAGTTCCAAAGGGAAAAGTTTGTGGGATCCGAGCCTTGACAATCCGAGTTGAGCCCATGTAAATTGATAATTGGATGGAAACTCGTTGGGGACTCCTAGTTTCTAAAATTATGAACAATATTTTCATCTCTATGTGTATATTTAATCTTTGAACCTAGATGATATTTGGGATCTTAATCGTTTTGTGTATCTTAAGCCTATGACTTCCTTTTAATTGTGCCTTTTTATAGCATCGATAGTTTCGCTTATTAACATATAAATTAATGTTGTATTCTAAGAATGACTTACAAAGTAAATTTGCTTACACACTAAGCATAACACGATTAAGAAGATTACGAATTGCTGACTTGAGTTTGGATGAAGCGTCCGAGGCGACTATCTGTGATATCTCCTTGTAACACTTTAGGTCATCGCTGGGTGGCCCCTTCAAGGTCAGTTAAGTTTCTTGTCCTACACTATTGGATCAGCCCTACCTTTCGGTTCTACTGAAACGATATGTTGATGACGACGTCACCGAGTTAGTCTGACCTTATGGTTTGGCTAAAAGGTGTGTATATTTTGATGTCGACATCATTGAGTTATTCCAACCTAAGGGTTCGGCTAAACGATGTGTATATGTTGATGACGATGTCCCCGAGTTAGTTTGACCTTAGGGTTCGGCAAAACAGGGTGTATATATTGATGACAACGTCCCCGAGTTAGTTCGACCTTAGGGTTCGGCTAAACGGGGTGTATATGTTGATAACGACGTCCCCGAGTTAGTCCGACCTTAGAGTTCGGCAAAACGGGATGTATAACAATATGTTGAAGACGACCATCCCCAAGTTAGTCTGACCTTAGGGTTTGGCTAAACGGGGTGTATAACGATATGTTGAAGAAGATTGTCCCTAGTTAGTCTAACCTTAAGGTTCGGCTAAACGAGGTGTATAGTAGATTTTCCGAAAAGCATTTATTCAAAAGCGACCTCATTAAAAGACCCTTCTTTGGGGGAAAAGAGTGTCACCAAAGGAAACAAGGAAACGTTAAAATGTCTGAAAACACATCATAAATAAATTTCTTAACTGAAATAGAATTTGAGGCTTGCCGCATTCCACATTCATGGGATGGTTCCACCTTCTAGAGTTTCCAACCGATAAGCTCCATCGTCCAACACTTCTATGATCATGTATAGTATAAAAGCTTAGTGTTGTACTGTCTTTTACTGTCGATCTACGATAAGACATAATCATTTGTCATTCTCGACACAGGAGTTATGGCAAATTTGTCAAAGTGTTTGATCTTTGTTGTATGTATCTCCTTTTTTTTTTTTCTTTTGCCATAGAGTTAAAATCGAAATATACACTATGAATAATAATGTTTACTGGAACAATGATTGTAGATCGTGAACTAGAACACCAGATAAGTTCCCAGGAAAGACGGGTGGGTCACCAATTGACGCGCTTAAATACCAAGTATTTCCTTGCTAGAACTTTCCTAGACATGTACTTTTACACTACTACGATCTATATCCAGTACAAGAATAATTTCTCTCATGTGAGAGATCATGATAATGATGATGATGAAGCGACATCTCAGTTTCTACTGGAACAACGATTGTAAACCGTGAACTAGTACACCAGGTAAGTTCTCAGGAAAGAGAGGTGGGTTACAAATGGACGCCCTTAAATACCAAGTCAGTGATAGCATATAACTCTGAGTATAGTATCTAGTGTATGGAATAACATTTACTTTTGTTTAGAGTCTTGAGGCCCTTTTATAGTACTCGTAGAACCTCCCTTTAGGAGTTAACAACCATAAAGATATTATGTTAATATATTCCGTTTATTTTAGGGATGTTGGTAAAGCATTATTTCTGACGATTTATTTTAATCAAATTTAGAGTAAATATTTGTGCCTAACTAATTCAATTATTTATTCGGTTGTTTAATATATTTTGCTAGCCATTTGGTTGATTTCTTAACAAATCATTAGACTTATTATTTTTTTGTGTCGAGTTAAGTATTTACCTTCTTAAACTAATTGGGCTAGAATAATATGCATAAGTGCTCGGGTCGAGCCCTGAGCACGTCCGACCAGTACATGCCAAGCAAATCTTAATGTAAATAAGAAAAAAATGTTAATATAAATTTTAATTTTAATTTTAATATTATTTTGACTTTTTTCATTATTTTTCATACTATGAATCTTTTTTTTTTCATTTATTGTGTATTTAAAATGAAAAATTGAATTATAACGATTATTCTAACCTGTTGTTGGTAGAAAATAAAAACATTAATAAAATCAATTCTCACACAATTTATACTTTCAGAATAGGTAATCCAACAGTGAATATAAAGGGTAAAACATTGTTTTAAAAAATTATGGGGGTTCAAGTTAGTAATTATGGGGTGCAAGAAATGAAAGCTCCCAAATTTGACATTCAGACCCAATAAGACTTGCTGAGTTGTGCAGGTTGCAATAAAAACATAAAACAAAATATATAAAAGCTAATAGCACAATCTTTTCATCAGGGTTATTATATAGTCCAAATCCCTGTTTGGGTGGTGGAAAAGTGACGCAAGGAGGGTATAAGAATTTAAATTTCCAATTAACTTAGAAAAATTTCATTTCACTCATGTTTCTGTATTCCACTTTGTTTTCTTTCCTTACTTTTTCTCATATTTGAGCTTTACACACTTCGTGCAATGCCCGGTAGGTGTTCGATAAAATGCTTCAACTGAATCCTTGTATATAAGGAGTTGCGGTCATAGTACAAATTAAGCAAGAAAGGTTTTAGTGAGGTTGATAGTGCATTTTCATGATTTTTGCGTGCTTAATTGATTACCTGAGCTAGTGTTGTATCTTCAAGCGTGTTTTTTTTAACATGGAATTAATGTAGTCTGTCAGTAACATGTATTTATTTGCAGGAACTGGATAGTTTAGCCTGTTGCATTCACTGTGTAATGGAGGATCCATCATTTTTTGATCGGATGATCAGTCATCTCCGTTCGACTTGCAAGTACGAATTCCTGCATATGATGCTTAACTGCCAGTGTAAACTTGTTGTATATGACAGGTTTTTGTTAATCCTATTTATTATAGTGTGTAGTGTAATTATAGTAATTTCAGTCATAAAATTTTCAAGAATAAAATACATTTTTGTTCTCTCAAAACATATCTTGAAATCATGTTTTATCATCTTAAAATTATAAAATTATCATCTTCGGGAACTTGGGGGAAGCCTTGCACGCTTACGCTATTAAGCTGTTTAATGGGTAGTGCATATTGTAGTACAAAAAAGGTTTTGGGTAGTAGGTGAATTATATAGTTCTATTTGGGTTTTCTGAAAGTGGATGACTCTGTTTTAATTTCTTCATGGTATAATATGTACTTTCTGCCAAGTGACTCCTTGTGCTATAACTGAGTCATTTAATAATTTCTGTTGGCTTATTGAAAAGTTCGTTTTTGTCTCTTTATTTTATCTTTATATTGAGATACCAAAAATAAATTTAATCCTTTTTTCCAATCATGACAATAAATCTTTGGAAGCTAATTTCAAATCTTCATATATTACTAATGAAGTTCAGTAGGGATTGACTATGGTACGGTAGTTTGCATAAACTCTAGAAATAGGTGTGTTGTTATGGCATGGCACACTTTCATAATGCCTTTTTCATGTGATAGTTTTGCCCGATCTGATTCTCTTTCTACTGTAAGGTGTTAATTTTATTGGAATATTTGTGATAACTTAAGGTACTATACTGGTTATCCAAAGGATCTTGGACCATCCAGGGTTATTCATTTTACCTCTGAGCGTGAGTTTGTCACACTTCTTCATGAAGGTTTTCCTGTGGTTGTTGCATTCACCATCAGGTGATCTGGAGTTAGCTTCTGAATTCTTATTCGGTTTCCCCTATTTCAACTTGACTTTAGTTTTAATGTAAAGGAAAAGTGAAAAGATTTAGTAATAACTAATAACTACTAGTTATTTGATAATGCAGGGGGAATTATACACGACATCTTGACAAAGTATTGGAAGAAGCTGCTGTTGAGTTTTATCCTCATGTAAAATTTATGCGTGTGAGTTATTTTTCGTAATTAATGTGCTCACGCTGTTGTTGGCAATCGTATCAATAACATCTCTCATAATGAAGCATAGCATCTGTCTCATTAGATTGAACTAGAATCACAAAAACACAAACACATATACTCACAGGACAGTTCATCTCGTCAGTTTTCCTTTCTTACAGTTCATCTCGTCAGTTTTCCTTTCTTTGTATTTTATTGCATGATTATTATTATTTTCTTGGGATTGGTCTATGTATTTTCTGTGCACTCTGGTAGCATGTTACAGTGCATTTTGTGAAAGGGTTTTGTTCTGGTGCTTTGCAGGTTGAATGTCCGAAATATCCTGGGTTTTGTATAACTCGGCAAAAGAAGGAGTATCCATTCATTGAAATATTTCACAGTCCAACACAAGTATGGTGTTCCTTACCTATTCATCACTGTCTCATCACATCACTGCATAAATTTCCTACCGGAAAAGTTACATAAAATTTTCTTTTAATGGAATGGTTTATCAGAAAGAATGTATTCAGTAGCAGTAATATGGTTTCTATTCATAGTTAATCTGATCATTGACTACCACCCCATGTAAATCCTTTTGTAATTTGAGACTTGTGTTCTCTTATACAGGCAGATAAACAGGGAAGGGTAGCTGATCCGAATATTACTAAATACAGTGTGAAAGTGTTGCCAGTAAGTTGTTTTTGTTCTCAATAAGTCTAGATGCCTCCTTGAGAATCCTTTTTCAGGCTAACTGATATCTATTACTGATTATTATTACTTTTGAATTTTTAACTCCTCTCAAACAAAGAAGTATAATGAGCGTATGCAAAGTTACTAAGACTAACAATTTACCATAAAGTCACTAGAAAACTTGTGAAAATTTTGTGTACATGTCTGACATACTCACTTGCATCTATGAGATGTTGTAATATTTTATCCAATTTCAATTTAATTTTATGCACTTGCAGTTCCACAACGACTTGAGTGCTTATGGATTTAGAGAATTCTTCAAACGACACGGTATGTGGTCATCAGATTCAAAGTAAGGTTCCAGCAGAAGGGTTTTATGTTTCACATGTTGAAGAGCTACACCTCATCATACTCTACCTATTTGATCTATCAGTATATCTTCACAATTTCACAACTAAGTGTCAATATTATTTGGTTGAAGTCTTTCTCGGGCACTTTTCATTGTTCCCTTGTGTTGGCATCTTAGTATTTCCTTGTTTATGTTCTCCAACTTCTAGAGGAGAATCTGCATGAAGTTTCTCATCAAACCCTAAAAATGTCTTACGGTTCAGTTATCAAACATTGGATACTTGTTTAGTTCTCCAACTTCTAGAGGAGAATCTGCATGAAGTTTCTCATCAAACCCTAAAAATGTCTTACGGTTAAGTTATCAAACATTGGATATTATGCAAACACTTGTTTATGCTATGTTTAGGAAGTAAGTTATTATTTTCCACAAGATGCATTAGCTTAATTGTTTTTAATATGTGCTACATGTAGCAGCAGATTTGGGGTTTTTTTTCATACTTTTTCTGTCAACTACTTGAAGGATAGAGGCTTCTTTGAGAAACAAGATAAACTGTTTGTCTTAAAAGTTGGATTTATTTTTTCTGATATGCCATATATTCTATTATGTATAAAAAAGAGTTATGTCTGTGTTATTGTATACTTTTATAACGAGTGCTCTATGAATTTAGTGAGAAACTAACCTCCTAATTGCAATGGTGATATATATGTTTTGGATACTCAGAATTTAACATTTTTCAACCACATATTTGTGGTTGATAATATAGTTATATTACATCTTGTAATAACTTTAAAACAACTCTGTACTGCTTCCATCAAGCAATAAATATACAACTATACTCATAGTTATGCATAAAAAACAGTTTTTTATTATTAAAAGTGTATATAACATTTTTGCATTAGTTTCTAAAACTATAAAAAAAAATCCTCAAAAGTAGCAATAATATCTACATATATTTAGAGAGAGAAAATGGAGTTTAAAATTTTACATGATTTGAAAATTTAAAGAACTAATTTAAAAATTTCATAGTGTAACTTATGTGACAAAGTCTAATATTTTTAAAACCCACAGAAGTGATTCACCCTTCAACATCATTTTTCTTTGGTGGGAATTTACCTATATTTGATGAAGCCTAACCATCATATATCAACCTTTACACTTTGGGAAGACAAAGTTGGTGAGAGGTTCTAACCATCAACTAACTGGTCCACATGATTCCAGCAAAATTCAAGGGTGAACAAATCTATACTTAATACAATTGAACAGAGCACAATCAACAAGATTTTACACGAGTCATAACCACAGTTTTCTGAAAAAATAATTCAACTTGTTTTTCCTAAAACAAGAAATTGTACAGGTGGCACTCATAAGACAATTCTTCGGGGTTTTGTGGAAGACAGTTGGCCTAATAAAAAATTTCTCTGAATGGAGAATTAGGTTTTTCATTTACAGTGTAAGCGTACCTTGAGGTGCTCTGAACGGAGGAAACTAGGTTTTCGTTCTTCTCTTACACAACCCTAAAGTTGCTCCTCTAATGGAGAATTAGGTTTTCCATTTATAGTGTAAATGCATCATGAGGTGCTCTTAATGGAGGAAACTAGGTTTTCCTTCTTCTCTCACACAATCCTAAAACTGCTCTGAACTGAGAAAATTGAGATTTCCGTTTTACTCTCATGCAAGCCTAAATTGGGGTGATCTGCTTGCTGCAAAACTTACCCAAGAAAGACAACTTACAAAAACAAGGTAATCGTTTTTTAATTTGAAATTTGAAATCTCAATTGATTTTTTATTTGTATTGAAGTTTAGAGCCTCTTTTCAAAAAAAAATATTTTTTATTTTTTATAAAAGCTTTCATGTTAGGCTTCCCTATGCAACTTGACATCTCAGCTAGGCTGACACCTCAAGTAACAATAATCATCTGTCATCACATGAAGAAGTATTAACTCGTATGTAACAAAAATGATATATAGGTAGACCATACATATTCATAAAGAATTCTAAGAACAGACTAGATGGAAGCTTACTATACCAATCAAATGATTCTCTATGAATAAATCCTAAATTAGCCAACTTATCAACACACACATTCCCTTCAGAACAAATATAGTAACCCTAAACCTGATTTTCCCACAGTAATTAAAACAAGTATTCTAGTGATGTGAAGGTTAGTACGCCCACAGGGGATAAGCTACATGCAAGAACTTACTTCACTTGAGCTGCAAGATTCATCATCATCTTCAGCAATCAAACAGATGTTTGCCTTCTCATTTTCACTTGATGAAGAGCTTGATGATGATACCTCATTCTCATCCCAAGCTTTGTAGGCTCTCTTTGTCTTGCCCTTCTTTTCCTTGTAGCTAGGCTTTTTCTCCTTGCTTTTGTTTGGGCAATCTGCCTTTATGTGACCTTGCTCACCACAACCAAAACAAGTATAGATATTGGAATTAAAATCATTAGATTTCTTGTTTCCATACCTATCTTTGTTGTTGTCCTTGTTGCGGTTCCTCTTCAAGAATTTGCTAAACTTTCTTGATAGCAAGCTAAGGTTTTCTTCATCTCTATCATCGCTGGATTCTTGTTTGCCTTTGTGCTTGGAAGCTTTTAAGGCTATACTCCTTACGTGCTTGTCTTCGCTTTCTTGAACATTGAGTTGATTCATCTCTAACTCATGTTCCCTAAGCTTTCCAAACAAAGAAGCCATACTCAAGGATGTTAGATCATTAGATTCGGATATAGCAGTTACCTTAGGTTGCCATGCTCTATCAAGACATTTCAAAATCTTGATGTTTAGCTCTTCCTTTTCAAAGGTCTTGTCAAGGCTCATGAGATGATTGATGATGTGC
>Ga0123342_1009756_pt1 | contig 11305 bp, 7 predicted proteins | sample Turbeawhitnodule_FD_89960 | JGI IMG/M metagenome (GOLD analysis project Ga0123342, IMG submission 89960) | Root nodule microbial communities of legume samples collected from Mexico - Turtle bean Mexico white nodule | ecosystem: Host-associated > Plants > Roots > Nodule | place: Mexico: Nepantla... | reverse complement strand
GGCTCATGAGCATTCCAAAACACGTAGGTTTGAATGACATTTATGCCTCCGCGTCTTGCATTATCAAGAAGGACAGGCCACATCTGCATTATTGATACGCACAAATGTGAAATGAAGCATATAGTTTTGTTAGTTTGCATGAATAATGTAGCATTAGTATATGATTAGGAATAGAGTAACTTACATCTTGTGTGCTTCGTGGGTAATGGATGGAACCAGAAAATAGCAGCTCGCGCCTTCCGTTGATGAACATGGACTTACCATCATAAGTGACATTTTGAGCGGTCATGTGACGACCATGCGCTCCCTTATGATGACCACGTGCATGTGTTGTAGCCACAACGATGGAAAGCAATGCCATGAAAAGAAGGGTGCGAGACATGGTGTTATTGGTGTGTTCCATCCTCATGACTTACTATTGTTGCATAAGAATTGAAAGGAAAGAATGAGTGAGCCAATGCAAGGGTCCTCCTTCCTCAGGTGTAAAGAGGTACCCACAAGCTGATTTCCTCATTGCATCACCTTCTCTTATATACTACTCTCCCACACCAATTCTTCTCTACCCTTCCACACAAAATTGCTCTCTCACTCACTATTTTCTGAATTCTGTTACCATTCTTTGGTGGACATTTCTTCATCTTTGCTATAAAAACTCTAATCACTCACATTTCCTCTTTTACTCCTGTCTTTTTTAGCTCAATCTACCTATATTTACTCATCACCTTTCAAAATAAAAAATAAAAAAAATCCATTATTATAGAAAATCAAATAACATCCATCTGTATTGAACCTTTTCAAATTATCTTATTTTTTTAATGTTTATACACATTGTGTTTTTATTATTTTTAATCATCATATTTTTTTTTTCACTCTTCACTTTAGTGTTTTAATCATATAACATATTTTCCATTTTGCTAAACAAAAATCCTACTTTCTTATTTAATTATAAACATGAAGTTTTTGTTTTTTTTATAATTGTTTTAATCGTTATAATTTAGGACATTATTTTGAGTTATTCTAAACAAACACTTCACATGATAAATTTGAATGAAACTGTTTTACGGATAATATCTTGTCAATAATTTAGTTGATTGTTTTTTAAATCGAACCTATATTTTTTTTATCCATAAGACTCAAATCTAAGTACCACTCAAATCAATTATTCTTTTATAAACATGTCAAAATTTAAAGTGAATTATAATTAAGATGGATTTAATTAAAATATATTGAAAATGTATTTTTTTAATATCTTCTATTATAGGTTATTATGAAAGATAAAATATTGGCTCTCTTTACAATTCATTTAAAAGGCGTGGCTAATTGTTGGATATTTTGATTTTAAAACGCTTACCTGTATATAAAATTAACTTTGATATGTTTTTATATTATAAACTAAAATTCAAAAATCAAAGAATAAGAGTTTCATTCCTTCAATTAGACATTCTAAATATATTTTTTGTCTTTTTTAATATATATTTCATTTACTACTTTCGGTGTTCGTTAAAAAAAAGTATATTTCAATATATACTTTATTTATTGCTATTTATTTATTTCCATCTCCGTTTCAACCTTAAAAAACTTACCATTTTGTCTTTATATCAAAATTAATTAATTAATTATTAATAGTTAAAAATAAATTTTATTATAACTTAAACTGTTGATTATAATTTAAACTATAATATATTTTAAATTATTTATTAAAAAAATTATGTTTCTATATTTTAAAGTGCTTATCAAATATTTGTAATTGTAATATATTATGGTTGATGTACGAAAAGAATGAGAATCCTGTAGTGGAAATATTATCGGGTAATATACTGATAAATTGGATTTTGTTATGATTTAATTTTTCATCTGTTATTTACTATAACTTTCTAATTTCATTTCTTAAATTATCACTTAAATTGTTGTCAGGTTTTCATATTAGAACACTTTCGATGGTTGGTAAGAAATATGATTACTTTGTAGAAAGAGATTTTATTCCATTTAAAGTTTTCTTTTATAAAAAGACAATGTCATCATTTCTAAACATTGCTTTTCTGGTCGCTTTAAGTGTATAACTTGTTGCTTGAAACGCATAAATTCAGACTTAGAATAATTGTTTCGCTTAAAGCCAGATTACAAATAATTCTTTTTACATGATTATTTAAAGTAAATACATTGTCACTTAAACAACAAATTTATTTTGTGATAGTCCACAACAAAATATCGCTAATTATTTCAAATTATGAACAAAACCTATAAATTCAAATATCACCAAAAATTATAAAAAAAAATAAAAATCAACAAAGGTTCACAAATAACAAGATCCATGGTGTTTCTTTATGAATTGATAATTGAAGCAAGATCCATGAAAAAGAAAGATTTGAAGAGGTAATTAGCATATATTCAAGAGCTTATGACCCTGTAAACTCTGAATTTGAAGTATCCATTAGAGAAAGGTATCGATGAAAGCAAAGAAAACAAATAACTGGAAATATTATGAAACAAAGTTGATTGAGCGAGATTCTGAAAACCAAAATACTAATATACAATGAAGTCGAACATAATAATGGTGGCAGCACACAGATGGAAAAGTTTGGGAACATGAAAGGCCAAAAGAAAGAGCGTCACATAACGGCACAAGCGGTGGGGTTCTCGTCGCTGAAGGCGGTGGTGTAGCGGACTTCGGTGGAGCTGGCACGTGCGAGATGGGAATAGTGAGGGTCATCGGTGTTTCGCACGTAACCGGAGGGAGCTTTCTTATCATACACCCCGGGTGCGTAGGGGTGCGCAACGACGTCGTAAGGGACGTACGGCCAGAGCTCTGCTTTCTTGCCGGTGCGGTGAGCAATGCGTGCCACCACCTTAGAGGGATCCACGTAGCCCACCACTGTGACTTTGTTGGCCTTCCGATCCACCTCCACCTGGTTCACGCCTTTCATCCCCTCCACTGCTTTCCTCACTTTCCTCTCGCACCCTTCGCAGTCCATCTTCACCTTCACCTCCACCGTCTGATTCATTCATACACGCTCAACAACATACCAATAACAGTATATAACAAACTCAACTTAATTTCTCCTATCTGGATCTATCTCATCTCGTCCTACAGTAATAATAATCAATGAATTACCTGCAATTGCTTCCGCTTCTTCAGTTTCGAACTGCCATGGGAGCAGTCAAAGAGCTCGGAGATGTGATCCAGAGCACCCATTTTTTCGCTTCAAACCAAAGGAATCAAACAATATTTGGTTCCAATATCTGATCTGAGTAAAGCAGTTGAGACTCTGAGACAGTGATACAGACAAAGTTAAGGTTAGTGAGAAGCGAAGATCTTTTGGGTGCTATATCAGGCGACGAAATGTGGGAGGACACGTGTCCATCTCTCCAATTGGACGGTGATGATTTTACGGGATCCATGACCGCCTAAAAAAAAAACAGCGTCCGTTTCAAACCTTCTGTTTGGAGTGAGGTACAAGTGGGTGGGCCCACCTAATTCCAATTCCAATTCCAATAATTATGATAATCAAATCATCCTTTTTAAACTCTTGAGGGTGGCGGGACCACTGCCCCAACCCCAACAACACACAACTTACCATTCTTTAACCCAACAAATCATTTCAGTTTCAGATTTTTAATAATAAATTCAAACCAGTAATTTTTAATAAGTAGTTTGTTATTTATTTCATCTCAATACGAACATTAAATCATTTATTAAAATAAGTTATAAAAATACGAATATATATTATATTCTAAATTATTCTAAATATTATTTATATTTTCTTATATGTTTGGTAAACCTGAAAAAACATTTTTCTTAGGTGTATATTATAATCCTAACAAGTTTTTATGTAAACAATAAATAAAATAAATAAAAGGTAAGCCACAAAAAATTAAGATAATATTATATACAAAATTTCTTTCTCATTTTCAATATAAATCTCTTTACATTCATTTTCTTTATCAGCATTCACCTCTTTAGTTAATATTCATTTTTTTCCATCTACTACAATCATCTTATTTAGTGACACACATTACCTTTATCCACATATATCTTTTTTATCCACACTATTTCTCTAATTCTTTCATTTATAGTCATCTACTTCATTCACAATCATATCCTTGATCAATACTTATATTTTTCATCCACTATAATTTTATTTTTTTCAATTCTTTTGTTTATATTTTATTTTACTAAAAAAATATTATTTTATGAGAAACTTTTTTTAAAATTACTATCTTTAGCGTTAAACAATTTAAATAAATATTAAAAATATAAATAAATAAATTTTAAAATAAAAAATATTAACAATATCAAAAAGATGTTAAATTAAATAAATTTTAAAATAAAAAATATTAATATATATCAAATAGACGTTAAATTAATAAATTTTAAATAAAAAATATTAATGTGATCAAGCGGACTATAAATAAATTTTAAAATAAAAAATATTAAGACACTAAATTACTTTAATTACAAACTTAATTTAAAAATAAGTGATAAATTAATGTTGACTAAGCTTAATCTTCAAAAGTCGATGTAATAAATTAATATAAACAATTTTAGAATTGAACATAATATGACATGAATTTTAAATCCAAATCAAATAAATATTTGTTTAGTTCCTTTTCGGTATTTCTTTTTTGTTATAGTGTGAATCGTTATAAATTTGTTATTGTCGTGATGCAACAACTGAGACCTAATTCACAAATTCACACCATCTTGAAACTAGTAGAAAGTTTTTTTCACATATAAAACTTCATTATGAATAATACCAATCATTGTTTGACAACTATTACTATAAAACTTCATTATAAAGAACACAAGTTTTAAGAATTTATTTTACATTATTTTTTTATCTGCATTAAGCATGGCATTAGGACTTTTATATGCAAATAAAAAAAAAATAGACATTATAAAAACATTATGAGATGAAGATTCTTATATCACGTTAGAATGTGTACGAAGAAATTCAACTTATTTTTTATAACTTTTTTCTATTATATTTTTTATTTTCCGCTTCTGTCTGATATAAAAATGAATTAAGTTAATTTAACTCTACCAGGAAACAAAATGGATTTAAATTTATATTTAGAAAGATAAATTTAAAATTTTATAGTTTTGTAATTAAGTTGGTAAAAAATATTGTATTTTATTTCGTTTAATTTTTGTATTGAGTATATTTGTTATGTGAATGTCTGATATGAATGAAAAAGAGAGTTTTTTTTTCTTTTTTCACATCGGTATATTTGGTTTCATATTGAATTACTCTTTCAAGTTTTATCGTAGGGTCCTTCGACAGCGTTATGTATAAAAGAGAAAATGAAAGGGAAAAGAAACATTAAAGTAAAGTGGAAATAATACTTTAAAAAGAAAGAGGACCACGTGCATGTCATTTTTAAAAAAAAAATAATATTTACAAGTTTCTAAAAGTATGATAAAACTTGTCTCTAATTTGTTTACTTTTTAATTATTAGACAATATTTTTAAGAAGTGGGATAAAGCTGTAATTTAAATAAAAGGTTCACATTCCAAACATTTATATAACTACTTAATAATTTATTGTTTTTTCTTCTTCTTTACACTTATAAAGGTTTAATTTTTAATAACCACATAACTCTTAAAAGTCACTATTAAAATGTGGCTATACAATTGTAGGTTAATTTTTTAAGTGCAGATTGAGAAAACTTAACTAACATCATATTTAGCCTAAGTTATATGAACAATATATATTTAGATATATTTAGATGGTACTACCTATTATGATTATGAATGTTACTATTGTGTTACATGTATTAGGACATAATATTATCTTAAAAAAGAGTTTTCATTTAATATAATTTTATAAAATTAATTTGTAAAATGAGAATTGTATTCCACTTATATATTCTAATATGATATTATTCATACTCAAAAACATTTTGTTCATCTCGACATGAACATCTTAAAGGTGGAATTAGATTGTTATGAATGATTTAAGAGAAATTCAGTAACATATGATAACCTAAAAACTTGATTAAAACATATTCTAAAATGACTTTCATATCACAATTTTTTTTCATACAAAAATTCGATCACATTTTATTCATTCACCATATACTCACACTTCACTTGGGTCCAATAAAGAAAACGTAAAGAGTATTTGGGCCATAGCATAGTTGGTTAGTAGATGGACTGTTTCTTCTTGCACCTCTATATGTTTTTCTCCCAACCTTCATAAATTTTCTTATTTTCAAAAATATTCCTATGTAATATTCCAGATTTTGTAATCTGAAAATTATTTTTCAAATTCGTAATTAGCTTTCATATTACATAATCCAAAAGGTCTTTTTCAAATGCATAATTAGTTTCTGAATTACATAATTCGAAAGTTATTTTTCAAATTTGTAATTAGCTTCCAGATTACATAATCCAAATTTTTTTGTTCATACGCATGATTAGTTTATGGATTACATAATCCGGAAGTCTTTCTAACTTCTGGATTATGTAATTCGAAAGCCTTTTTTCAAATACGTGTCTAGATTACATAATTCATAAGTTATTATCAAATTCAGACTTCCAAATTATATAATCCGAAATACCATTTTGGATTATATAATCCAAAATATGGAGGTGACACAAAAAAGATAAAAAAAAGTATTTTCATGTTTTAAATGGGGTGCCAGAAGAACATATGGAGGTGCAAGAAGAAATAGGCTAATAGATGTTGTTTGTTGACGGAGGCCCATGTTTGAGAATGGAGTAAGTTTGTTAAGGGGAACTAAGTATGAGGTGGTTTGGTGGAGTGGCTAACTGCTATTTTACTAATGCATACCCACATTTGGTGTATGCACCCTTTTCTTTTTGTTGCTTTTGTAAAGGCTACAACCATAGCCCAAAAAGAAGCATGCTCTTTTTATAATATGATTAATATTAACTATTGACATTTTAAAAATAAAAGTCAATTGAAATTTAATTAAAAATAAAGGTAAATTAAAAAAAATGTTAAAATATCACTTATATAAACCTTCAACTTGATTATAAATATGTATTGATAATTCCACTCTATAGGTACTTTTATGTAATTTAGTTATAGAATATATATACAACTGAATGAGATTCGTCGAGTGAAATCTCATTATCATATCCGAAGCAGATTATGCAAAAAAATCAACAATTTTGCAAAAAAATAATAATTAAAACAGGTTTTACTTTCAAATTAACCAATTGATTCATTCTAGCAAGTCTAAAATGCATAATTATAACGTAAATAAAACTCATCAATTTACATACTCCCAAACACATAATAAAAAGTTATAGTGATAACATTTTTTCTAAATCAAGCTAAATGTTAGAATAGTTTTCCGTACTTGAAAATTATTTAGAGTCCATTAATGAGCAAAAGAGAATTAAAAAGCTCCCACATATTTAGGCATCTAAAAAGTTGTCACTAAACCAACTAAAACTACAAATCAAACATTGCCCTAGTTCAAAGAATATTATTTCTCAACTAACAAGACAAGTAAATTTCTAAAAAACACACACATATATACCTAGATAATTAGGTTGGGGCAGAGAAATATTTAGAGTAAAAATTATTTTACTCGTTTTATTGGACATAATTACTTCATACTCTCTTATCTTCTAATTGGTATAATCTATTATAAAAAATAATAAAAAATGATATTGAAGAACAAAGATAGAGAGAAAATATAAATAAAAAGAAGTGGGAAGAAAAACAGAACAATAGAAAGGAAAAATAATAAATAAATGGGTTACGGCGCATTTTTCTTAATATACATATTATATAAAATTATAAAGATCAAAGAAAATTATTTAATATTATTAAAAAAAAACTAGTAGTGAAGGCAACGTAACGTAAACATTCATATCTATCTTGACATAATAGGTTTTTTAGCCTACATTTGTTTCAAGTTTCAGGAATCACATTTTAGATCAGTATTCCAACTAGAATACTATTTTTGGACATATCTAAAAATATGTTTAGATAGTATTCCTATTCCTAGAGGTTCTTTTTAAATTAAAAATAGTTAAATAAAAATGAAACATATAGTAAAGTTAGAAAAGGATTTTCTAATTTTTCATGGAATACTTTTTTTTCCATCCTAGAGTGTGAAATAATCGTGTAGACACGGAAAAAGAAAATTAGAAATAAAATACTCTTACAAAAAAAGTTATGCAAGTTTGTAATAAAATAAGTTGTCGTAAAAAAAATGTCTCCTAAAGAGATCAATCAGTTTACTACTATAATAGTAGTTGAAGTTAGTAGGAATATTATCCTCTCTAATAGTGAAAAATGGCATTAGAAATGGTAAGTATTCCTAGTAGGGAGATCACTACAAGAAAATCTTGAAATAGAAACCAATTTGTAGAAACTAAAATAATTAGTTACAATAATAACTAAATTATAGACCATTTTAGAAACTAAAAAAAAATTATGGACCTAGAAAACTATTGAATAACTTCTTCTTCCTTCTTCCGGGTAGGTTGTTAGAGTTTCACTATGATCCTTCTAGCTTTGATGTCACTCCTTCGGGTTTCGGCCTCTCAGTCTGAGGTAAATGTCAAATGGATGAGGTACCTGCAGAAGAAGGCACTTCGACGCTCAAGTCAGTAAAATGGGTATTCGGCACTCGGGGGTATACAATGATAATGATGTACATTTGTTCTTAGAGTGTGTGTTATTTATATTATTTTAATGGGTTTACCTTATTGGGTCGGATTAGTGGAGTGGGTCACACTTAAGGGCGTATTATCTAATTCTTAATGGTAGTTTAACTTTACTGACTTTGGTTTGAACGTTAATGGATTAGATGTGTCGGTTGACCTGCACAGCTGTGCAGTCTCGATCAGTTCGGTCAAAAAGTCTGAATCGTAATAATGATCAATCGGTTCATACCATGACAATTAGAAATATGTAGAGTATGAATTAAAGATATAGAAGTGAGAAAGTAATGAATGATTAGTTTGTTTGGGAAGTGGGGAGAGAAAGTTAATTTGAGAAAAAAAGTAAAAGAAAAAAGATAGATAGAAATGGGTGTAGTGTGAAGTTTGGGAGAAGCAAGAAGTGAATGAGGAGGAAGAAGAAAAGAAAGGTATTTATGAGAAGAGAGAGAAAGAAGGATGAGTTTACTGAGTGACTCAGTGTGTGGTAAGCAATAAAGGAGAAGAAGGTAGTCAATGATATTACTCATCTCTTTTCCATGTGTGCAAGCTAAGCATGCATGGAATCTTCACTTTCATTATCTTAACCTAAGTATTTGGAAATAAAAACTATTGCCTCAAAATACTGACTAAAAGTTTTATATTCCATTAAATTGTCTTTACCTGTTTTAATCCTCTCCATATTTAATTAAGTTGCCAGCTAATATGGAAAACTGACCCGATTGATATATACGCTCATCTTCATCTTCAGTGGCACAAACACCAAAAACATAAACATATGCATGCAACAGACAGAGCAATAAACTACTGTAAACCTGCCAATTTGTTATTATACTATACTATACCATCATGTTCAGTGTCTTAAAAACATGGCAGGTGCGGTAAACTAAATATTTTATTCATTTCATTATTATATATTATTATTATAGTAAGACTCACATATATAAGAGAAGACATTTGCATGACAATAATCGAAATCAACTTTATCTTCTGATATCTTCAAAGATGGGAAAACATAAGCATTTCGTACAGAGGGGTAGATGTTGAATAAGAACACATGATTGACTCATCGTAGATACAAACAAAAGGAAGAGAAAAGAGGTGATCCTTGTGAAGCAAAGACCCCGCAACTACGGCATCATTGTTTCACCCAAGCCATGTACGGATGAATTCACCAACTTTTTTTCTTCAATTATCCTATCCACTGTGGCGGTGCTTCTCATATTACCAAAACCATTCAATCGCCTCTTCTTTAACCTCTTTACATAATATAAAATAAAAGACATACCAAAAGTAGATGGTGCTTTTCAACTCAATTTTGTACTAGTGGAGTGGGACAGCCTTTTCATGTACTAACATAACACCATATATAATTAGTGCTGTTTCTAGGCTTTTTCATGTCAGATTAAATGCAGAAAACTCTATTACACTTGCATCATCATTTTTCAAAATATGTATGCATATGTCACCTACAGAATAAAATAATAACATTCAATCTACCTTTAGTATAGTAACTGTTTAGGACCCAAAATACTCAAATTCAAAACTGATATTAAGCATGTAGAAACCAAAAAATTTCATTAATCTGTATCCTTAACTTCGAAACAACTTAAATTTAAGAAGGTTTTATAAGGGTGGCTCAGAAGCTGGTACAACAAGTAGTTAATTGGACTGTGCCATTGCCCAAACTTTGAATTCATCATCACCACTTTCAAAATGTAGCAGTGTGTGGGTGTAGAAATAATGACAGTACCAAAGATTTTCCATGGTGGAAAATCAACCATATATCAAAGTTTCATGAGTGTGCGAAATCAAAGTCCAAAAGTGAACTATTATGACGACGTTGAACGACTTGATTTTTTAGAAAGAAAAATAAAATTGTGACGCTTCTTTAAAGTCCTGGATAGGTAACTTGGAGGTGGAGATGGGAAGTTTAATGTCACTTTGGGCAAGGTTGAAAGCCAATAGAAGAAAAAGACAAGTAGTTGAGAAGTTGCTGCGAAGACTTTTTGCGTCAAAATACGATAAATTGGGTACGCGTAACGCGTAATGGAACAATATCCCATCTTTGATATATAGTTTTAAAAAAAGCAAACCCCATTTTCCACGAGAAAGATTATGGGTTTTGTTTGAGTAGAGTGATAGTGATAAGGAAATATAACGTTTTTCCAAAACAAATCTCAATTAATTGCTAAAATATATTGTGGTGTGGCCATGACTTTTCCCAAACACCAAGGGAAATCAAACATCATTTTTTTTTATTTTTATTGTTTGTTGTTGTCTTGGCTGACATATAATGTTTCCGTGATTTGGGATTCCAACGTAAGAGTCCAAACTCAAGGTGGCTCATGCTCATGCCTTCCTCTGATTACATGTGCACTTCCAAAAAGATAGGTTCACTATAAACTCCAAAGTTCAACCCAAAATTAGGATCATTTCACATACTTGCTCTATTTTTTTATGAGCCATTTCTATAAAATAAAATTCTATCACTCTTTTGCTTTCAGTTATAGCTAACAACTCTGGTTGGCTCCCACTCCTCAAAACAAAGCCATATATATATATATATATATATATATATATATATATATATATATATATATATATATATATATATAATAAAAATATTATATATATTTTTTTTTTTTTTTTTTTTTTTTT
>Ga0123342_1009755_pt1 | contig 11305 bp, 4 predicted proteins | sample Turbeawhitnodule_FD_89960 | JGI IMG/M metagenome (GOLD analysis project Ga0123342, IMG submission 89960) | Root nodule microbial communities of legume samples collected from Mexico - Turtle bean Mexico white nodule | ecosystem: Host-associated > Plants > Roots > Nodule | place: Mexico: Nepantla... | reverse complement strand
TACAAGGGTATTTTGGTAAAATGCAACAATCCTATTAAATCCTCACAAATCTCTTCATTTTGTGAAGAATGAAAAAATCCCTCCACCCTCTCCCCCATCCTCTCCCCCACTCTCAAAACCATGAAAACAAACACAAAAAACACTTCCTCCCTCCTCCCCCCTCCCTCCTCCACTTGGAAGCAAACACACCCTTAATGCATCCTCCCCACAACTTCCGAATGAATAGGGAACTCGTGAATTAAGGAATTCCTTTATAGTCTTTAAATGGAAAGCTTGTGGAGGATGATTTATTTTTTATAACAAAAATTGTAATGATTTATGATAAAAGATAATTGTTTGAATAGAAAAGTTTAAAAGAAATTAAAATTTTAAAAAGTTATAACAATATTTTGATTACTTAAAATATATAAAATTATTCTCTTCTCTCATCCATTCTTTTGTTAATTTGGATATTCAATTTTGATATGTATATGTTTGTTACATTTAAAGCAACTTTTAAATTACATGGAAAATAATAATATTGCTTACTATTGTAACTCTTATGAAAAAAAAAATATTTTTTTAACAGGTTTTAAAGTTTTTTTACTACCAAAATATAAATTTTCACTATTACTTTATTTTATAATAGACTCTCTTTACTTTACTCTTCTTTATGCGTTATTGATTTTAGTGTTAATCACATTTTTTTCTTATTATTAATTGTTCTTATCGAGGTGAAGCATAGGAGTCTCGAGATGGTAAGGAGGTAATTTCCATCTGAACCAACCTCTTGAAGATAGGGGCCAAATACAAAAGGAAATGAAGATACATTTAGAAAAGACACTCAAGTCAATAAGAATAATAAAAAATATTAGTGTATAGATGAAGATATGAGATTAAGTATGTACTTCCATAGAGAAGATAACATATTTGTAGGTCTTTTCAAACCCTTAACAAGATAATGAAGTAGTTATTATGAATACAACTTATTCGTTAATCACATTAAAATCATTTAATCATTATTTTTATTGCTCGATCATCAATTTAGTTGGGTCTTAGCTTATTGACATGTTGCTTAAGAAATATTCAACCCGAAAGCATCCAAACAATACACTACAAGAAAATTATCAAATAGAAATCAATTTTAAAGACAAACAAAATTAACTACTATATTGACTAAATTAGATTTTAAGGACTGAAATAAATTACTAGTATTTAAAGTAATTTCTATTATTAATAAAATTTATAAACTAGTTTCTAAATTGATATCTAATTAGGTATCAAGAATTTACCTACCAACTGTTGGAGATCCCACATTGATTAGATATGAGAATATTTCATTGTATATAAGTGGATATAAACCTTATCTCATGAGTTGGTTTTATGGATTGAGTTAGGCTTAAAGTCCACTTTGTAATAGATAACTAATTAGTTACCAATATTTAAATCTGATAATTTTTAATACCAGAATAGTTTTTACTACCACAACTCCTCATTGATGAACTGATAAAAAAAAATACTCCTTTCATTTTAAAATGACTTATATTCAAGATTTGTTCAGATATATTAACAATAGTAATGAATAAATTACTTATTGAAATAAATTTATTAAATTCTCTTTCGTTATAAATACATTACTTACATGTAAACTATTAGGTGCGTAGTTAAAAAATGATATAAAGGTGCACGATATTAAAAAAATTGAAATAAAAGTTTTATATCCCATTGAAAATATTAGTCATTTTGATTTTTTTTAAATCTAAATTATTAGTCTATTTTTTGAACTTTGAAATCTATCTAATTTCATGTTTTGAACATTATTTACTACGTCTATTGCAAATTTCTCTCAAATTAATCGTTCCGGTGTGATCTCATTTTGATCAATTAGCAAAAGAGGCTACGTTCTATCTGGGTTCAGGCCTTGAGGAAAATATCCCTTCTTCTATCAATTTATGCTTTTTGCAATAATTAACTAAGATCAATTTAACAACTGAACACAAATGAAGGTGCCTAATTTTCATGCTATAGTAGTGGCAGAATACCACTGTTTGTTGATTTCACTGTAAATTTGTCCATGAAAATTCAAGAAATGGGTTGCAAGTTCTCTTGATCGATTGTCCCACTTGGGCTGCTTCTTCCTGCACCTCCATAGCTTCTTCTCTCACCTCCATAGATTTTCATATTTCCAAAAATGCCCATCTGTAATATTCCGGATTACATAATCCGGAAGTCATTTTTCAAATTTGTAATTAGCTTCCGGATTATATAATCTGGAAGTCTTTTCTCATATGCATGATTACTTTCTGGATTACATAATCCGGAAGTCTTTTTTAACTTCCGGATTATGTAATTCGGAAGTCTTTTTTCAAATGCATTTCCGGATTACATAATCCGAAAGTTATTCTATGGGGGTGGCACAAGAAGGATAAAAATGTATTTTCATGTTGTGTATGGAGGTGTCAGAACAAGATATGGAGGTGCAGGAAGAAACAGTCTCCCACTTGTATGGTTTTTAAAAGGGAGGTCCAAAACCTGATTGTAAATGTGATTATTGGATTGGGCTTGGGCCTATTTTTTAGAATTGTTTTTAAAAGCCTACTAAAGCAGTTTTAAAATGACAAATTCATATTTCTTTTTTAATTCCAACAATATTTTTTTAATATTGTAGAGTCTCTAGTATCTTTTTCTTCTTTTTAAGTGGTGGTTATTTGTTGAGGCTGGTGATTAATGTTGATAGTTAAAGTAAATTCAGTGGTATTTTTAGTGGCGATGGTTAAAAAATAGAATAAAAAAAAATTAAAAAAATAATATATATATATATATATATATATATATATATATATATATATATACTAAAAAACGTTAAATATAATGAATCTTTTTATTACACTAAATGATGGAACAGTTTTCTCAACAGTTTTCTCAATCCTTACGGTCGAAGAAGAATAAAAATGTTACAGAGGTATGAGATGCAAGGGTGTAGTTGAGATTAAGCTTTATTTAAGGTTGTTAAAAAAGTTAAAATGGTGAAAATATGGAGGTAGAGGGAGAATTTACCTTCCAAAAATTTGTGAAAAATCAAATCAACATTTAGTCCAGTGTGTACATTGTGATTGTATATTGTGTACATTCAGTTGCGTTTACTGTAAATAACTTCTTGAAGACTGAAGAACTTTTCAACTCATTATAACTCAAATAAACTTTCTTTCACTGTAACTGATTACTTTTTAAAAGTGAATAGTTACATACTCTTTTCTTTAACTTGGAGTTATGACAAATTCTCTACATGTAAACCTGAAATTGTAGTTCAGAAGTAGGTAGTAATAATTTATTCTTCTAGGGAACTTTGGATACACAGTAAAATTTAGACCAAATTCAACCGAGAATAGCATTTCTGTAGTATATATAATATTTATCGTTATTCATAAATACATACATAAGAATTAATAATCACTAAGCTGAGTAATTTCTAGCCAAAAGAGGCATTTTCTTCAGCACGACATTGCCATAAAATAATGCACAACTCCAAAATGCTGGACAACAATGATGATTACACTACCATAACTACAACTTTGAGAAGTATATTATGTAAACGTATAGTTGATAAACAAAAGTTCAGAGTCCAAAATTTAGCACATTGCGGAGGTTACAAGGTGAGAGAACGTTGAAGAGCAGTTGCAAGTTGCACAACTAAAAGAACATAGCTCCTCCTATGACGCCACCGCCGCCACTTAACCCATCCATAACGGCAAATCGCATGTCCTCAGCTGGTTTCCAATGCCGTTTTCTCTGATTTATGAACCAATTATTTATCTGCTTTTGATCCAGTCCAGTCACTTCTGATAACTTCACTTTCTCCTCCTCCTGTATCATTGAAATCATACCAATAAATCATGCAATTCCTGTACCTTATTATACCCACATGAAGTTCATCAAAACAATGTTAAAAACAGATTTCAAAAGACAACTTTTACAACAAGTTAGACTACTGGTTTTACAACAAATCCTTGAACTCTGAACGTTTACTTACAGTCAGTGCTAATATTGGCATGTTTGAAACAATGACATAAAATAAAGTATAAACGCTATTTTTCCATGGGAACCTTTAGTGCAGTCATTACATCATTGTAGTCTCAACATGAATTTTTAATCTGTTTTAGTTATTGCCGTCCAAAATTGTGGAAACTAGATCAGATTATGGAAACTAGATCAGATTATAACATGATAGAACAAGTTAAAAAGGGCAGGTGTAAGGACTGAAACAAGTAATTTCTAATTTGAAACAGTACCTATGCTTGCTCAATCATGGACGAGTGACTTTGCAAGGTCATGCATCTTGTAGAGTTAGGTAAGTAAAAGCAAGAGACAGAAAGACATGGTTCAGAAGAATAAGTACTGAAAAGGCTAATCAATTACCGTAGGATATGGCCATCGATGATGGGTGTTCCACCAGTCCATGAGTGCCATCTTTGCATCCTTTGGTAGCTTACCCTTTTTTCTCCGTTTTAGAAATTCCTTTCTCAAACCGCTAAAATGGCCACTGTATTTGCGAAGGAGCATCTCTTTAAGATTTTGATCACCTTCAACTTCTTCCATCTCTCCACAACTTCTTTCTTCCTCTGATGCTCCACCAGCTACTTCATCTGACAAATTCAATTAAAATAATACAAGTATTGGTGAAGAGAACATACCGTTGAAAGAGATAAGCATGTACGTATAAAACTTTGGCAGTAGTAATTGATCGCACAAAGGGAATTATAAACCCTATTATCCTTACATGCTAAAGTCAGCCTTTAACATTAATCCTTTTTCCTTTTTTTCTCCCTTTGGCCACTTCAATTCATGCACTGGAAAATAATGGTTCTGAATATATGTTTTCAAGTATAGCTCTCTCTATATGCTTTCCTAGGACTCACTCTCCTTCACTAGAATACAACTCCACTTGGTTACCCTAGTTCATTTCCAAGCAAAATCACGATTCTCTCTTCATCCTCCATTTATCTATCTTTTTCTAATTAGATAAGTTAGTTAGTCTAATCTCCACAAATCTATTTTTGTTGAAATTAGTGAAAAATTTTAAAAATTAAATAATATTAGTTAAGATTTAGAAGATTACAACTAAACTTGTAGACTTCTATATTTTGATTTGAGATCATTTAAAAGTTGAACCAATAGATATAAATTTCAAATCCAATTTACTTGTATAATTCCCTTGGAACGATTCTTCAATCAGGATTGAGATAAAAAAAGGCTAAACAGTAAATTTCACTTTTTCTCTCCTTACTGATGTCTAAAATGGCTTCTCAGTAGTACAATTAAAATTAAACTTTATTCCATACAGCTACGCATAATCATAAGTCATTTGTCTTTAAATACATTAACGTTTAGAATTTTTTTCATAAATACTTATTAAAAAAGAAAGAAATAAGAAGATAAAATAAATTTAGTTTCTCTCTGAAGTTAAAATAACTTTCACTTTTATAGAAGTTTCCCTATTTAACTTTCTTAAAGAATGGAATGATAAGTTAGTTGTTGTTTTTTTACCATGATAGCGTTTTTTTTTTGTTTTTACCAAAATGGGATCCGTTTAAAAAAAATTACAAATTTAGGCAAGTCGTGCCAATTCAGCATGACTTCATATGCAGAAATCGTTCCAATTAGGTACAACTTATGCCATGTCATACTGAAGTCGTGCCAACTTAACACGACTTATGCCCCGTCATATTGAAGTCGTGTCAACTTGGTACGACTTCTGTCCTGTCATACAGAAGTCGTGCCAACTTGGCACGACTTCTGCCACATCATTATTTTTTTATTTTATTGTTTATATATTGAGTAGTAGGTTATGTAATGTTAAAAATTAATTTGATACATAATTTTCTAAGAGTGTTAATTTTAAGTAACAAAAAATTGGATAATCAAATAATCAAGTTATTGTATTACATTACCGTCAAACATGATCCATACACGATTATCCAATATTTTGTTCCTTAAATAACACTCTTAGAAAATTATGTATCAAATTAATTTTTAACATTACATAACTTACTACCCAATATATAAACAATAAAATTAAAAAAAAATTATGACGTGACAGAAGTCGTGCTAAGTTGGCACGACTTCAGTATGACAGGGCAGAAATCGTGCTAAGTTGGCACGACTTCAGTATGACAGGGCCGAAGTCGTGCCTAATTGGAACGACTTCTGCATATGAAGTCGTCCCAATTAGGCACGACTTGCCTAAATTTGTAATTTTTTTCAAAGAACCCCATTTTGGTAAAAACAAAAAAAAAATAACCCCTTCATAGTAAAAAAAAAACCTGTTTTTAACTTGTATAGGAGGAACTTAATCCATTTCACTCTCTCTTTTTCTTCCTATAAATACTTGTAATGAAATTTATATAAATAATATTGTGATCCGAATTTTCTAAATCAGAATTAGAATGGTAATATTTTATCCATTCACCTAAGAAGAAGATATTTACCCTTCCAGCACATACATAAATAATAAGAGAAAATAGTTGCCAAAACAAATTACAAGTTATTTGATTTTGAGACCTTATTATAATAAGAAAACAATAACCTATATAACTAAGTAAAGTTAGCGATACAAAACTGATGGTGTCATCATATTTGGCTAAAATCCATATTCTAAAGAATAGTGTTCAACATATGAGCCCTATCAATAATTACTTCTAATACTTTTCTTGCACTTCATTTACTATCACTTATAAGGATAAAACTCATGCGACCTAATATCCCATTACATTAGTTTATCTAGTTAGTAAAATAACCCTCAAAAAGTTTTGTTAATGTTAGCAACTTTCCTCATCTCGTTTTAAACTTTGCTTCTTCAACAACAACAACACTTTCATTTAACCCACAAGATCTCTTATCTCTCAATCTAAAAATCCTTTACTTTGTGTTTGTAATATAGCAGGTAGTAAAGAGGGAAGGAAACAACCAAATGGAGAGATTTTGAAATTTGTCTACTGTTTGGTATCAAAGGGACAGAAGAGAAAGTGCTCAGAGAGAACGTGACTTTTGTATCATTGCAGAATCAAACATATTTTGAGTGGAGATTGTTTGATTATTAGGAATAAGTTTGGACAAGTTTCTTCCTAATTTTTTGTAATGAAAAAATAGGTTTCTTTCTACACTAAATTTAATTTATACACATTAATAATAAATTTAGAAAAGTTACATGAAAAAGTTTTAACAGAATCATTCATGCCTTCTTAATTTTTTTTCTCCTAAAACATGACAAAACTTTTCCAAAAAATTCTGTTATTCTTTTCTCTTTTACTTTTCAACTGTTTCTTCTCTTTTTTTCCATAGCCAACACACTAATTTCTATTATCTTTTTCACATTTTTCTTTCCCAACTTTTTGTTTGAACATCTTATCACAAATGAGATTAATAACACCTTCCGATTCTCAAAATACCCTTTTCCAATATTTCTTTTCAAAGGTCAAATATCATACTAACATTTTGCATCTTGTTGAATTTTCTATTTCAATGCTTCTAACCATTTAAGGATAAAGTTATAAATTATTAAAGAAAATTATTAAATAATAACTAAATTTAGACAACAAACATAATTAGTCACTATATCAATTAGATTTATTTTAAAAACTAAAAAATATTGATATTTGAAGTGGTTTCTATTCTTAATAAAAATTTATAAAATAATTTTTAAATTGAGCTCCAAATTAACTAATAATGTTTTTAATACTAATATTTTAAATTCTAAAATAGTCGACTAATAATACTTAATTTTAATTTTAAAATAGTTAATAATTAAACTATTTTATAAATTTTTATTAATAACAAAAATTGCTTTATATACTAATAACTTTTTTAAATTTATAAAAATGTCTTTAATTTAATAAAATAATAAATAATTTTTTAATTGTAATTAAATAATTTTTTAATATTTACAATTAATTTTTATTTAATAATTTTCTTATAATATATGTTGTCTTCCAAAATCACTTCAAAAGATTCACCACACGTTACTCCAAAAAAAATTCTTAAAAAATTAATTTGACCTTGAAACTACAGTTATATAAAATGATTAATATTTTGCTAACTTCATAAAATAAAAACCACTAGAATTTTCATATTTTTCTATGAATTTTATATAATCCACAAAATATTCACTAAAAAAATTCACACATAATATGAAAAACTTTATTTTATTAAAATATTTATAATTTAAAAAAATCCTATGTCATTGAAAATTAAGAATAGATTGTCATTTCTCCATAAGAATATCTAAAAAAATAAAATAATGTCTCTATTCAATTAAAATTAATTAGATTATACAATTAAAAATATATAGAAAAGTTACTTTCATTATTTTCTTTATTGTTCTCTTACATGCAAGCCGTCTATAGATTGGTGCCTGAGTAATGAAATGGCTTGAATCAACTCCACGGTTTTTTTCAAAACTAACAGTAAATATGCTATTAATGTCATACTTTTATAACACTATTACTTTTCTTTCTTGTTTCTTTAAATCACATCAATAATCTGATCTTACCGTTGCATAAATGGAAAGTTCACTTCTTTGGTGAGATCTCTAAACATTTCTGAATTAGCAGTAGGAGCGGGGTGTGGAAGTTCAAATTAAACATCTCTGAATCAGTTCTATCTTTAACGTACAAAAAGGGACCTTTCATGTTCAGACTTCAGAATAATAACAAGTTAGAGTCCACAGTTTCCACACTCCTCTAGCTCTTTTTTAGTGTTGAGAATTAGAGTTTCATTTCATCCATGACTCAAGTAGTCACAATGATAACATTATCCAAGCACACACACCACAACACAAAGGAATAAGCGGAAAAATGAATGGAGTATTTACCGAAGCGGTTGTTATCTGATGACTTTGTCAGTGTTCCATTACAAAGGTTGCTTAGTTGTGATTCCATGTTTCCCAGAAACAAAGTCGCTTCATTGAAGGGTCTGGACAACTCCTCCTTGTATCTACGAAGCAAATCGCAGTACATTTCCTTCCAGATCATCAACAATTCAAATCTTCATTCAAAAACAGCACAAAAACTCCTCCCATATATGTGCATGTATCTATATATCTATATATAGGAAAAACAAAAACAAGTACCCCTCTAATTCATTTCCAGAAATTACTTCTCTTTCAATCTCTCGACTTTCCCTCCAAGGAATTTGGAAACCAAGCAAAATTATACCCAAAAGAGAAAAACAGAAATTTTAAAGCATACCATGAAGTGGTCAAGTTCAGGGCCGTCCCCTTTCTCAAGGCGAGCATTCATGCGGCGGCTTTCTCGGCCTATTTCTTCAAGAAGGCACGCCAGTTCTGGCGGCGCTCCAACCTTCGAAAACAATTACCGTTTACCATCACAAGGGTCACTGCTGTGTTTCTTGGTGATATTAGGCATAAGAAAGAGCAAGTCTATAAACTGTAATTGATTTGTAGAAGTACCTTTTGGCATTCTAGGTATGCAGAGAGTAAATCTGGATAAAGAGGGTGATTGGCGATCTGGATCTTGATGATCCGATCCGTCATATCTGAGTCGGTTACGTCGGGTTGAGGAGCTTCTAACTGGAGGTAAGAATTAGGTGTTGTTCGGAGACGCGAAGGGAGAAGAGGTTTGAACCTGTAAAGTGGTTCCATGAGGGTAAGGTGTGAAGTAGGAAGGAGGTGAGTAAGTGTAAGGAGAGGTTAGATATGATAATGACAGAGGAAGGTAGGGTTGGGGGAGAAGAAAGTTGGAGTATTAAGGTAGGTGCAGTGCAGAAAGAGTTTTCTTTTCCAAGAAGAGACGGGAAAGGAACAAAAGAGGAGAGGACATAAAGATATGAATTGGGCATGTGGATGCATCATGGTGTAGGTCGTGTCAGTGTAGGCCGTACATACATGTAGAACACTGAGATTCTCACTCCATAAAACATCAACAAAATTACAACGTAACCTTCTTTCATTCGCCCCCTTTAATACGTCGGTCCCTCTTCTTTCCATTACATCATCACAATTCACTCATTCAAACAAATCAATAAATTCACTGTTTAATCCATCATTCAATATAACATCTTTAAATATCCACTTTTTTTAATAACATAACTAATTGAATGGTGATGCATTTACAACTTTTTTTTTACACTTATTTTATAACTCTAAATATCATTATTTTAATTAATTTTCATCATTTAATTACAAATTTAATTTTTATTATATATATATTATTAAAATTATCACAACAAAAATTATATATAACTCATAATTATTAAAATATAATTTTTTAATTAATCTAAATTTCACATCGATTAGATATAAGAATATTTCATTATATATAAATAGATATAAATCTTATTTCATAAATCTTTATTGAGTTAAAATTAAAATTCACTTTATAATATGATATCAAGTCTATCATATTTATTTTAACAATTATTTATTTTCTCTCGAAAAATTGGGAATGAATGGATGGAAATATATGGCATCCGCTGAAGGATGGCAAATGCTAGCGCCAATCAGTACCACTGTCCGCTAGTGCCGTCTGACTGAAAAAAGTAAATAATTTCTTATCTCTCTTATTATTTATTGGATATCAGTAAATACTTTGTTATTTTTATTTCAAAATAAAATAGATATTTAATTTTAAATTATATTTTAAAAAAATCATTTCAAAAATAAATAAATAAATTCAAATAAAGTACACTATAATATATATCTAAATAAAAGTCATTTTAATTTCATAAATAAAAATAAAAATAAAAATTATATTTTACAATTCATAGTTTTATTCTAATGACCTAATTCTAAGATAATATTCAGATAAAATTACTACTAATAAATAATGAGTATAAATATCAGACTAATTTTAACTATTAATAATCTTATAGTTAAAATATTTTTTATTTTATAATATGCTAGTATCCATTAAAAATACATGCTTAACTTGTCATACAGAAGTCATGCCAACTTGGCACGACTTCTGCATTGTCATACAGAAGTCGTGCCGAGTTGACACGACTTTTGTCACGTCATATTTTTATTTATTTTTTAATTTTATTGTTTATATATTGGATAGTAAGTTATGTAATGTTAAAAATTAATTTGATACATAATTTTTTAAGAGTGTTAGTTTTAAGGAACAAAAAATTTGATAATCGTGTATGGATCATGTTTGACGGTAATGTAATACAATAACTTGATTATTTTATTAATTAAAAAATGAAGAAAATTGTTATTGAATTTGGAAATAAATAGATAAATGAAAAATTATTATATTTGGAAAATAAATAGAGAATTATTGTTGTGAATTTGCAAAATAAATAGCTTGAG
>Ga0123342_1009753_pt1 | contig 11306 bp, 9 predicted proteins | sample Turbeawhitnodule_FD_89960 | JGI IMG/M metagenome (GOLD analysis project Ga0123342, IMG submission 89960) | Root nodule microbial communities of legume samples collected from Mexico - Turtle bean Mexico white nodule | ecosystem: Host-associated > Plants > Roots > Nodule | place: Mexico: Nepantla... | reverse complement strand
TCAAACAGTTTCACACACGAACGAACCTTCCTTTCAGCCCGGGCAGTGATGAATAAAAAATTTATTGCGAATCTTGTGGGACGAGTCTGGGGCTCAAATCTCAGCCAAAACTCAATAGACACACTGACGAATGTCTGGTAGAAATTTCAGACCAAAATACCCAAGGAGTAAGGCGCAGTAAGTCCCAGACCGAGAGTGAACAAAACCGGTTTTCCGAAAACAAAACATCCTTGTTTTTCTTCCCCGTATCTTCCTTCTGCGATTTGTTTATGGACGTGCCTCCTTACCTGGGTGCAAACAACACACGATAGTACTTGTGTGAATTTTTTCAACACAATACGGACCCAGAAAAAAATTGCAGAAAGTAGGGCGAAATTTCACAAGTTTTGTTAGAGGATAGCCTTGGTTTGCACAAAATTAATGAAAAATTCTTCCTAAATGCTATTTTCCCGAAATTCCGCGTAAGAATCTCCACAGTAAGTCCTATAAGATTTGTGCATACTGAAGTCGTGTCAACTTGGCACGACTTTTGTCCTGTATACTGAAGTCATGCCAACTTTGCACGACTTCTGCCACGTTATAATTTTTATTTTTTTAAAATTTTATTGTTTATATATTAGGTAGTAAGTTATGTATTTTAAAAATTAATTTGATACATAATTTTCTAAGAGTGTTAGTTTTAAGGAAAAATAATTGGATAATCGTATATCACAATTATTATTTTTTTTCTGAAGTAATAATTTTTTTTTATCACAATTCAAATAATACTTTTTTTAAACCTGTTTATTTTTTTTAATGTCATTTATATTAAAATATAAAAAGGGATAAGTACTGTAATTATTTTGAAATAATTAAATAATTTAAAAATAATTATATATCCAATTTTTTGTTCCTTAAAACTAATACTCTTAGAAAATTATGTATCAAATTAATTTTTAACATTACATAACTTACTAACCAATATATAAATAATAAAAAAATTTAAAAAAATTATGACATGGCACGACTTCAGCATGACAAGGCAGAAGTCGTGCCAAATTGGCACGACTTTAGTATGACATAACAAAGTCGTTTTAAATTGGAACTATTTGTACATATGAAGTTGGCACGACTTGCCTAAATTTGTAATTTTCTTTAAACATACTCCATTTTAGTAAAAACCAAAAAAATAATTTCATCGTGGTCAAAAACCCTTAAAGTTCCTAATCCTTTAAGAATTATCTGATAGTGTAAAATTAAATAATCTTAATTATTGTATAAATCTAATTGCGAAAACGGTGACAGGTCCCATGTTGGAGGAGAACTATAGAGTGTGCATTTAGAATTTCTCTAAATCTTTTAAAATTTAAATTTTTAATTTAAAAGAAATAATTTTTAAATTTATTATATTTTAATATTATAAAAGATAAAATTGAAAAAAAAAATATATGAACATCAAGGAATCACTTTATTATTGTTATAGATTATTATCATTATTACTATTATTTTTTTTATTATTGTTAATAATAACATTATTAAAGTTATTACTGTTATTATTAATAATAATATTAAGATTATTGATAATATATATTAATGTCATTATTAATATTCATAGTAATATCACTATTAACATTAATCATAATATTAATAATAATAATATTATTATAGCTATTATTAATAATAGTATTAATATTTTTATCATTATAAATAACACTAATAATATAAATAATAATAATAATAATAATAATTTTAATAATATTAATAATTTTAATAATAATAATTTCAATAATATTAGTAGTATGAATGATATTATTAATAATATATTAATAATAATTTTAAAAATATATATAGTAATATTAATAATAATCATATTAATATTAATATAAACACATTATTAATAATATTCATATTAATATTATTATTAAACACATATTATGACATTATTAATATAATAATACAATATTAATATTATTAGTATCAATATTATTATTGTTATTGTAAGTCCACCATTTATGCGATTTGATTTGAGTTCGTTAATAATATATATAATTTTTAATTTACTTGGGGATATAAATATGGGAATAATTTATTTGTGGTAATAATTTGGATGTAATGTATCTATTTGTAATAATTTTTGGAAAATTTTGAAAGAATTATGTGTTAAATTATTTTAGAATACTTCATATGTGTATTTTACTAGTTTTAGTTCTATGGTATTAATTTTTATTTGGTTTTTATTGGATTTTAAATTTTATATATTTTATCTTTATTTTAAATTATAAATCTTATGACTTAAAGGTATTGTTTTATTAAAATTATAAGTGAGAGAATTATGAAAATATCTTTATATATATATATATATATATATTCAATATGTATGTATGTAACGAGAAATAATAAGAATTATTTTCTTTTATTATGGAGAAATATCCATAAATTTTTAGAAAAGATGAAAAGGTTACATAGATAAAGTACTATTACTTTCTTCCAGAAGCAATCTTTGTCCGGCAGCCAATTTATTCCATTTGAAGCACTTTCGAGATCCAAATTCGAATTTGCATGGCCCTGTCGCAAATATTTCCCAAGAACATAAGTTCTTATCGCAATAATCATCTCTGTGTTCGTCATATATGTCGAAATAATGATCTCCTTCCAACCATACAAAATGACAATAGTACAAGGTAATATCAAAAAAGTAGTTAGGATAAAACTTAAAACTATATGATTCACCAACATTGATTTGATGCACCCCTAGATCATGTTGTTTCTCTTTGCATTGAACACCCAAATATCTATCTACTAAACGATTAGTTATTTGAACGGTCTGTTTATGGGGGATAAGAGGAACACCACTACCACACTTCAATTGCACACCAAGAAGTATTATTAACGACAAACAAAACATTGCTCTAATCTTAGACATTAAAACCATCATTGCTCAATTGTTTGATATTCTTACTCTAAAGTTTGAGATTCTTGTAAACAAAATCAAGTAGACACACCTATATATACTACTTAGATATTTTAATAATAATAATTTTAAAAACATTAATATTATTAATAATTAATAATAATATTAATATTAATAATATTATATTAATATTATTATAGTTGTTATAACTTAAATATTATTAATATTAGATTAATATAACTTAATAGTAATAACATTGTTGTTATTATTATTAATAATTCAGTTATAACAACTATAATAATATTAATCTAATAACACTGTTATAACAACTATAATAACATTATTAATAATAATAATAATTCAGTTATAAAAACTATAATAACATTAATGTATAATAATACTATTATAACAACTATAATAACATTAATTTAATATTAATAATAATAATAGTTCAATTATAAAAACTATAATAACATTAATCTAATATTAATAATAATTCAGTTCAGGATTAATATTAGATTAATGTTATTATATGAATTATTATTATTATTATTACTAATATTACTGTTAATAATAATTCAGTTCAGGGTTAACATTACGAGAAAATCATGAAATAGAAACCAATTTTTAGAAACCAAAATAATTAGTTGCAATAGTAACTAAAGTAGAGACCATTCTAGAAACTAAAACAAAAATTGGTTTCTAAATTAGTTTTTATTATTGGTAAATAGTTTCTAAATTGGTATCTAATTAGCAACCAAAGTTTTAGCTATCAATTATTTAGTTTCTAAATTTGGTCTCTAAAACCTTGGTTACTAACTAGATACCAATTTAAAAACTATTTAACAGTAATAGGAACTAATTTACAACCCATTTTTGTTTTAGTTTCTAAAATGGTTTCTAGTTTAGTTACTATTGCAACTAATTATTTTAATCTCTAAAAATTGGTTTCTATTTCATGATTTTCTTGTAATGTTAACCCCTGAACTGAATTATTATTAACAGTAATATTAGTAATAATAATAATAATAATTCATATAATAACATTAATCTAATATTAACCCTGAACTGAATTATTATTCACAAATAATATTAGTAATATTAATAATAATTCATTTATAACAACTATAATAACATTAATCTAATATTAATAATATAATTAATAAATATATTAATATTATATTGTAAGTATTTTAGATAATGATTATTGTAATAGTATTAATAATAATAATAATATTTTGTTTCAATTTCTTGTAAACAAAATCAGATAGACACATATATATTACTTAGATATATTAATAATAACATTTTTAATATTATTAATAATATTAACAGTATTTATATATTAAAAATAATAATAATAATTGTTATAACAACTATAATAACATTAATCTAATATTAATAATATCATTAATAATTATATTAATATTATTAATATTGTTATCAATATTATTAATATTAATAATAATAATAATAATAGTATTTTTATTAATAATATTATAAGTAATATTAATAATAATTGAGTTATAAAAACTATAATAACATTATTCTAATATTAATAATATAATTATTATTGTAATAATATCATTAATAAGTATATTAATATTATATTATAAGTATTTTAATAATAATAATAATTTTAGTTATATTAATTACATAAATAATAAGATTAATAGTTCCAAGAATATTGACAATAAGAATATTACTAATAATAATATTCATTGTCATTACTATTAATAAATTATTAACATTATTAATTATTATTAATGTTATCTACAAATATACATCAGTAAATAAATTACTCATAGATTTATATTCAAAGTAATATTAATAATTAATATAATAATAATAATATTATTATTATTATTATTAAATTATGAATAATAATATGTAGGTCCGTCGAGAATGAAAAACTCTCTTATTCACCAACTTGACAAAAGTGTTAAATTATTTTAGAAAACTTTGGTAAATTAATTTTAATTTAGTTTTTATTGGAGATTTAATTATATATATATATATATTATCTTTATTTTAAATGGTAAATCCTATAATTCAAGATTCTATTTTATTATGATTAAAAGCAGTAGAATTTCTAAAGATTTTACTCATTTATGTATATACATTCAATGTAGAAAATGAGAGAGAATAAGAATTATATTTTTATTATTTAGAAATTTTCATAATTTTCTCAGAAAGATTACTGGTTTGATAAGTATGTCCTAAAAACATGTATTATTATTTTCTCATTATATATATTAAAAAAGTAATTTTTCTCTAGTCATACAAAATGACAAAAACACAATATTGTAATTAAAATTATTTAAGATAAAACTTAAAACTATACGTTTGACCAACATAAGTTTTGTTTTTATCTTTGCATTAAATATACTTCAATTACAAAAAAAAAAAAAATAGTACCATAATTTTAAACATTAAAACCATCGCTCAATTGTTTAATATTCTTATTACTTTAAAGTTTGAGCTTCATGTTAACATAATATTAATAATAACAATATTATATGAATAATAATATTCATTTTATTATTATTAATAATATATTATTATAATTATTACTATTAAAATATTAATATTATTTTGAAAGAATTATATTCTAGCTGAAAATGTAAAACACTTAATGTTTTATTAAGATTAAGATCAGCAAAATTTTAAAATTATCTTTGCTAATTTATTCATATATACTAAATGTATGTATATAATAAGAAATAATAAGAATTATTTTTAGTATTCTCTTTTATTATTAATAAGTGTTTTTCATTTTTTGTTTGAATATAATTCTTTTAAATATGTAATTAAATTGAAATCTTATCTTCGTCATTATGATATTTAATTAATATAAATTTGATGTTGTAACATTTTTGAATGAATCTAACTTATTAATAGATATCTTTTAGAACAAATTAGAGTTACTCTTTCAAATTAATGTTCCAAAAAGATTTTGGGGAGAGTCATTCTCAATACCATTTATTTAATTAACATTTCATTGTTCTAGAATTAAAAAAATCCAATGAAGGTACTTCACTAATTTTATCTAAATATAAATCATTCTCGTGTTCATAAACAATAAATGAGAACTGTGTTCTCATTTAAATGTATTTAAATGTATTTTCTTAGAGTACTGTGTCAAATAAAAAATGTATAAATATTTTCATCCTTTCTTTAAAAAAAAATTGGACTCAAAGGTATAAAAGTTAGCTATTTTAACCATCATCATCTTTAGGGGAGGAAAAATGATTAGCATGTGGATTATTTTATATTTCCCAATCTATTTATTGAAAGACAAAAGAGTAATATCACTTAAAACTATTGAATGAAAAAGAGTGGTATTATTATTAATATTATTAAGAATATAAATAATAATATTGTTAATGTAATAATAATAATATTAATATAAATAATAATATTAATATGGTATTATTATTATTTTATTATTATTATTAGTGTTATGGTTAATATCAATATTATTATCAATAAGAATGTAATGTTTAATTTATTTGTGGATATAGGTATGTGGATATTTTATCTATGAATATATATTTAACGGTAATCATCTAGTCCTATTGAATTTATCTATAGATTTTATATTTATTTGTAATAATTCGTGGGAAAAATTTAAAATTTATTGTAGTGAATAATTTTGAAAAATGAAAAACTTGTGTTCAGCAACTTAAGAGGAAGTGTTAAATTATTTTAAGATACTTCATGTGTATTTTTTTTGTTTTAGTTCTATCATATTAGTTTTTATTGGAGTTTTTATTTTATATAATTTATCTTTATTTCAAATTATAAATCTTACTTATTTATGAATATATATTCAATATATGTATGTAATGAGAAATAAGAAGAATTATTCTCTTTTATTATTCAGAAATATCCATAAGTTATTAGGAAAGATGAAAAGGTTACATAGATAAAGTATTATTGTTTTTTTCGAGAAGCAATCTTTTTCTTAAAGCAGGTGGATTCCATCTAAAGCATCGTCGAGGTCCCGGTTGGTATTTACATGGCCCAGTCGCAAGTATATCCCAATAACATGTGTGGTGGTGGTCACAATATCCGTCTATATCTTCTTCATATATGTTAAAATAGCGATCTCCTTCCAACCATACAAAATGACAAAAGTACAAGGTCGAAGTTAAAAAGAAGTTAGGATAAAAGTTGAAACTAAATGTTTGACCAACATTGAGTTGTTGCACCCCGAGATCATGATGTTTATCTTTGCATTGAACAGCCAAATATCTATCTGTTAAGCGATTAGTTATTTCAACAGTCACTTTAGTTGGAAGAAGAGGAGAACCACTTTCACCACACTCGAATTGCACACCAACAAATATTACTAAGAATAAACAAACTATTGCTCTAAATTTAGACATTAAAATCATCATTGCTCAATTGTTTGATATTGTTACTCTCAAATTTGAGTTTGTGAACAAAATCAAGTAGATGCACCTATATATACTACTTGTATATTTTAATAATAACAATTTTTAAAACATTAATATTATTAGTAATAATAACAATTTTAATAATATTAACAGTATTGATAATATTAAAGATAATATTAATACTATTAATAATTAATAATAATAATAACAGTTATAATAACATTAATGCAATATTAATAACATCATTAATGATTATATTAGTATTATTAATATCGTTATCAGTTTTATTAATATTAATAATATTATTATTAACAATATTATAAGTAATATTAATATTATACTATAAGTGTTATAAATAATTATTATTGTAATAATGTGAATAAGTGTAATAATAATAATAATTTTAATTATATTAATTACATTAATAATAAGATTAATAGTTCTAAGAATATTGACAATAATAATATTATTAATAATAATATTCATTATCATTATTATTAATAAATTATTATAATTATTAATATCAATATTCATAATATTAATTATTATTAATATTATCTATAAATATACATCAGTAAATAAATTACTCATAGATTTATATTCAAAGTAATATTAATAATTAATATTATTATTAATACTGTTATTATTATACATCATTAATTCTTATTCACCAGCTTTGACAAGAGTGTTAAATTATTTTAGAAAATTATGATTTAATTAGTTTTAATTTAATTTTTATTGGAACTTTAATATTATATATATATATAATATTTATTTAAAATGGTAAATCCTATCATTCAAGAATTCTATTTTATTATGATTAAAAGCAGTAGAATTCTAAATATTTTACCCATTTAATATCTTAGGTTAATTTCGTTGTCACGCAAATTGTGTCCCTGATTACAAATCATTTAAGTATGTAATGATTAGTTTAATTGTGGATATAGATATGTGGATAATTTATCTATGTATATATTTTCAGTGGTAATTATCCACATCTAATGTTCAATTTACTTATAGATTTTATATTTATTTGTAATAGTTTATTGGGAAATTTTGAAATTTATTGTAATGAATAATTTTGAAAAATTTATAGTCCAACTGAAAATGAAAAACTCGTGTTCACCAATTTCAGATGAAGTGTTAAATTTTTTTAGAATACTTCTATTTTCCTAGTTTTAGTTGTACCATATTAGTTTTTATTTAGTTTGTATTGGAGTTTTTATTTTATATATTTTATCTTTATTTCAAATTATAAATCTTATAATTTAAGGGTATTATTTTATTAAAATTAAAAGTGATAGAATTTCGAAAATATTTTACTTATTATCTATATATGTAAGTAATGAGAAATAGGAAGAGTTATTGTCTTTTATTATTGAGAAATATTCATAAATTATTAGGAAAGATGAAAAGGTTACATAAATAAAGTATTATTACTTTTTTCGATAAGCAATCTTTTTCTTGCAGTAGGTGGATTCCATTTAAAGCACTGTCGGGGTCCTGGGTTGTATTTACATGGTCCAGTCGCAAGTATATCCCAAGAACATCTATTGCGGTGACCATATTCATCTCTTTCTTCTATATATATGTCAAAATAATGATCTCCTCCCAACCATACAAAACGACAAAAGTACAGGGTCGCATTAATAAAATAGTTAGGATAAAACTTGAAACTAAATGTTTGACCAACATTGAGTTGTTGGAACCCTAGATCACGGTGTTTATCTTTGCATCGAAGACCCAAATATCTTTCTACTAAGCGATTAGTTATATCAACAGTCACTTTAGTTGGAAGAAAAGGAGCACCACCACCCTCACTCTCACCACACTCGAATTGCACACCAACAAATATTACTAAGAACAAACAAACTATTGCTCTCATTTTAGACATTAAAACCATCATTGCTCAATTGTTTGATATTGTTTCTAAAGTTTGAGCTTCTTGTAAACAAAATTAGGTAAGCACACCTATATATACTACTTACATATTTTCTAACAATTTAACATCAGTGTTTAGAATCTATCTGCAAGCAATAAAAGAAAATAAAAAGCAGTTGATTACCAAGTTTTCCCATAACCAAGTTTTCCCATCATTAAATTCTTCAAAGGTTCTCTAAAGATCAATTTTTTCCCAATCCTCCAATAGAGCTAAACCAAATTGAACATACATCAATCTAATTCTGAAACTCACTCGAGTAAAGCATGTGTGTCTACTAGTTTAATCAACACCCACTTTGTTCCATGTGTATAATCCATGGGATTGCTTATCTCCTCCCTCTTGAATCATGTCCAAGGATGTTGGAAAATTATTGTAGTTTAGATTTTGTTAACAATTTCCAACTTTCTAAAATTCTTGTATTTTGTAGAAGATTTGCTTCCAATGTTTATGAGATATTGTAGATTTATTTTCTTTTTTCTTCTCTCAATATTTGTTTTCTGATTTGGTTCAAGAAGCAACTACGTATTTTTTTTCTATTTGGCCCATTTACAAAGGGAAATACTTCCTCTAGATAATTTACTCTAAAATCACAAAATTAACAAAAAAAATAACAATTAAAACCCAAATAAATCTAATTATATGAATATTAATTAAAATAATAAATTTATTTATTATTATAATCAATAATTCATTATTAAAACTATTGAATGTAAATAAATATAATTAATACTAATTAATACTATTAATGATAACTATAGTAACATTAATATGATTACGTAACCCATTTACGATTTCAACGCTCATTGGATTGCAAAATTGAAACGTTTAATTAATTGTAATTCTTTAATGGTAACGTATAAGAAAACGTACGGAGCAATTAATGCAAAAAAACAATTCCTAAAATCAACCACTAATTAACATTAATTTCAAATTCCATTAATAATAACAGAATTAACACACATAATCTAAAACACGCCTTGTTAAAATATTGTAATTTATATGATTATTTAATATCCATTAGTATATTGTTTATAATTTTAATATTGTTGAAGAGGTCACCTTAATTAAATTAATTAAATTGAGTAATATAATTATTTTAAAAAATATTTAGTATATTCATATAACATGAGATATTCCATTAAATAAATAAATAATTCATCTAAATAAATAAGGGATTTAAGCAAGCAAACGTAAAAGTGTTAAACAATAGTAAATTATTCATAACTATTTACATTAGTTGGTAGAAAAAGTACAGAAACTTACATGTGCACTTAGTATATATAGGTCTATTTACCTTACTTTCAATACAAGAAATTCAAAATTTAGACATCATGATGATTTTAGTGTCCAAAATTACAGCAATACTTTGTTTATTGTTAACAATATTTTTTGGTGTGCAATTAAAGTGTGGTGAGAGTATTGCTCCTATTCTTTCCACTAGAGTGACCGTTGAAATAACTAATCGCTTAGTAGATAGATATTTAGCTGTTCAATGCAAAGATAAACACAATGATTTCGGGGTGCAACAATTTAATGTTGGTGAAACATTTAGTTTTAGGTTTTTTCCTAAGTATTATTATCCTTCTACCTTGTTTTTTTTTGTCATTTTATATGGTTGGAAGGAGATCATTATTTTGATATATATGTCCAAAACCAAGATGGATTCTGTCATCAAAATAAGTGTGTTTGGGACATAGTTGTCAAAGGACCATGTAAGATGAATACGGGACTTCGAGATCAAATTAACTTCTTCCGACCACAATCTATAAGGATATGATTAGCAGACTACCAATTCATTCCCAATATAACCTCCAAATCTTTTAGAGGTATATAATTCATGTTGATTTTGTATCTATGCTCATCTATAATTACTGGACACTCAGCACTCATGGAAGAAGTTACTATAATACCTTGTGTTGGTGTAGATACCACCAACTCAATTTCTAACTCTCGGACTGGCAACTTAAGTTTCCTAGCACAATCAAAAGATATAAAAGAATGGGTTGCCCTAGAATCAAACAATACAGATAATGTGTTCCAAGGATAGAACAAATACCTCTAACAAGGCTAT
>Ga0123342_1009752_pt1 | contig 11307 bp, 4 predicted proteins | sample Turbeawhitnodule_FD_89960 | JGI IMG/M metagenome (GOLD analysis project Ga0123342, IMG submission 89960) | Root nodule microbial communities of legume samples collected from Mexico - Turtle bean Mexico white nodule | ecosystem: Host-associated > Plants > Roots > Nodule | place: Mexico: Nepantla... | reverse complement strand
CTCACAACCGGCGGTCAGCACAACTTTACTCTTTCCTTCTCTTCTGCGCGCCAGGTGTCCCTCTTAACACGCCTATGCTGTGGCTGGGCGCCACGTCACCACCCCGACTACCAGGTCGGACCACAAGCCCCCCAGTCTTAAGCGAAGACTTGTCTTTAGCGAAAAGACTGAAGGAGTCCCATCAACACCGGTCTACGTGGCGCTGGCGCGGGATCCCAAGCGTTTCACCTTTTGCTCTTCTGACGCTCCATCACGCGCCCCCGCCATCGCTTGACACGTGGCTTCATCAACGGCCACGCCAAGCTGACGTTCGCGCTTCTAAACCTCTTTCGAATAAACCACTTCGCGTTTCAGAAATGCTCACTTCCTGCATTTGCTCACAGACTTTTCCACTTCTTCAGCGCGAAAAACTCTCTGCATTCTTCAACTTCCAGGATCACCATCCTCTTTCCTCGAAACTCCGATTGTGAAAAGGTACTTCATTTCTCAATCTTACTGGTTTTTCCTGCATTTCTACCGATTCGCATCATCCTTTAACTGCCTGGTGCATACGCTGTGGATTGTTTCTCTGTTTCTCCTTTCTTCGTAACTTAGGTTTTCTTAGCCATTCACAACGAACCCAACTCATTTGATTTTCACCCTTTCTTCGCGATTGAGCCAACCTCCACGAGCCCTGATCATTTCCTTTTCTTCTTCCTTTGCAGCTTCCATCATGACTCGCTCAAAGATCACTCCAAATCCTCCACCTTCATTGCGAAACCCATCTTCTTCAGCACCAAACCCGCCGCAAGCGCGCGGTGCTCCATCTTCTCAGGCGGAGAGGCCTGCGCCTCCACCTATAAACTTGCTTCAGGCGACACCGCCCATCACCGTCGGGGACTCTGGCCGCTCCCCTAACTTCAAAGATTTATACCCTTGGGCGAACGCGACTCTTCTGAGAGAAACCTCTTCGATAAACAATGCCTTCGGGGTCGCGCGGCTAAGGAGAGGGGATGAGCAACACCAGACGTTCCATAAGGAACATGACGAAAGAATGGAAGTACTTCCCTGTCCTCCCAACGCTCCCGTATGCGTTGACGACAAGGTGATCCCAGGCGGGCCTTTCTGCTTCGTCTATGCCACCCTGTTCACGAAGGTGAAACTCCGGTTTCCCTTCACCAGATTCGAAAGGGAGCTTCTCACCGAGCTCGACCTCGCCCCCGCCCAGCTTCATCCCAACAGCTGGGCATTCGTGAGGGCCTTTCAAATCGTATGCGACCATCTGGGTCTGCCCTCCTCCGTTGACGTTTTCCTGTACCTGTTCGAGGCCAAGAACCCGGGCGAGCGCCTCTATGTAAGCATAAATGCCATTGCTGGGAGATCTATCTTCACCATCTTCCAGCAATCATACAAGGATTGGAAAGGGAAGTTTGTCTTGGCGCGCCCCAACAACAACGACGCCTCTCTGCTCGACGGCTTTCCTCTATACTGGGTGAACAAGGGAGGCAAAGAAAACAAAAGCTGCTTCAGGACACCCCGGAGTCCTGATAGCATGGGTGCCCTAGATCGAGATCTCTGCAACTTCTGGAAGAGCGTAGCAGATGCACATATCGCCTTCCCCACTCCTATGGTTATCTGCTACGAGTTCCTTTCGGGGCAACTCGAAATACACATAGGTTAGGACACTGAAGCTTACTTGAGCTTTATCTCTGTTTTAACTGTGCTTTATCTGTGTTTAACTGTTTCTGGGCGTCTGGCGCGTTGAGCGCAAGACTTTGGCTTTAATTTTCACTCTGCTTATCTGGTCTGCTTCTTACTGATACATGCTTGTCTTTTTTTTTTTTTCTTGAACTAACTCATGCCTTTTGTTACATGCAGACGACATGTTGGGCAAGGACAAAGTAGCTGCAATGAGGCGACTTGCCCTAGCGCATGGGTTGGCGGCGGGTACACAAACGTTGCCACACTCTGTGGTTGAAAAGGCCGTCATTGCAGGCAGATCGCCGCCCAAGGGCCCGGCGCCCTCCAGGCCTCAACGTAAAAAACTCATGTTGAGGACGAAACGAAAAGCCCCCCAAGTTGTCCAAGAAGATGAACAAGAGGACGATGAGGCCACCGAGGACGGGCTCATCGTCAAGAGGAAGAGGGTAGCTTCTACCTCAACATCTGCGCCACCCCTTCCTCCAACATCGCCACCACCATCACCGCCAGCACTTCCTCGAGAACCAGCCCCAAGCTCGCCAGTCCAAGCAATACCTTTGGCGACTGCGCCGCCGGCTGCTGAGGATCAAGAGCCAAACTTTATGGAGGAGCCCCCGAGCCCCTCTACACCGCATGCAGCAGGTGGAGGGGGCCCTCCATCCAACACCTTGCCTGTAGGTGTTCCACTAGAAAGGGATGAGCGTGCTCCCAACTCACCCATTTTAATCACTGAATCTCCAGCGTCGTCGCCACGCCCAGCAGCAACTCAACCAAATCAAGAAGGTGGCGACGCTGGCCAAAAGCAAATCCTTTCCGATGAAGTGCAGAAAATCGTGGAGCCGGTTTCTGCCAAACTGAAAATGGTGGCCTCTATCGCAGAAGACTTTCCCACCATCGTTGCCAAGGCTGTGGGGAGCGCCACCCAGGCCCTGCAAGGCGAGCTCTCCAAGCTTAGGGACGAAAACAGCGCCCTCCCGAAGCTGCAAGAGGAACTCTCCAAGCTCCGAGAGGAGAACAGCGCCACTCAAAAGCTGCAAGAGGAACTGCTCAGGCTTCGCAACGAAAATAGCCTTATCATAATTGAAGCTGAGAGAGTGGCCGTCAAACTGGCACTTATAGAGATGGAGAAAGCTGCTGTGGTGGATGCGATGAACACCGAGCTGCAACTTGCCCGCGGCGAAGCCACTGAATCCAACCGCTTGGTACAAAAGCTGAACCTGGAGAAAGGCGAGCTACAAGGCAAGATTGTACCTCTGCGGACTCAGGTCAACGAGTTGGGGGCCATCAAGAAGGCTGACACCGCCAGAATGGAAAAACTGGAGAAAAGACTATCTGAGCGGGAAGTCCTTCTGGGCGAGGTCGAGAAGGCAAGGGACGGCCTTAAAGCTGATCTTGACCAGGCGCAAGCTGACAACAAGAAGGTCGCTGAAGACCTCCTCCAAGCCCAACAACAGATTAAGGAGCTGGAGCAGCAGGACCAAGGGCTGAAACGGGAGCTGGAAGAACTCCAGTTAAGCTCTGCCCAATATCTGGTTGAAGGCTTTGGAGCTGCGCGGGAACAGGTTGCCTGCCTTTTTCCTGATCTCGACCTCAGCAGGGTGTCGTTGGCGAATGAAGTGGTGGATGGGGAAGTAGTTCCCGTTGAAATCTGACCAAGTGCCTCTATCCACCCTTCTTTCTTGCTTTCTTCTCTTATCACAAACTTGTAACATAACTTGGCATATTTGCTGTATATGAATTCTGAATAGATATACTTGTCTGAACTCTTGATATCTGAATGCTAAACTTTGATATTCTTTCTTTAGAACTGTGTTGAGACTGCGTTGACTGCTTTAATCTTTCGCACTTCAAAACTTAACTTGGTGATTTCGTAAGCAAAACTTGCACTTCAAACTTAACTTAGCGATGTGAACAAAAGCTTAACTGCTTCAAAACTTTAGCTTCAAATAACATTACTTTAAACAACTCATAAACAGAGTATTAACAAAACTTAGTGCGAAATTACCTTTCTAGCAGCACTTTTTTCACTTAACTCTCACCTTGTAACTTTGCTTTATCCGATCTGCTTTATCAAGACAAGATTTTGACTCTTTCGCAACTGATGAAGCCTTTCCTGATCGCCAGAGACTCTTGGCGATGTCATCTTCTTTCTAACTTCATGGCTTGGTCCCTGTTCCTTTATCTGGGGGTAGAGGCGCCTTTCGGATCCTTCTCTACCTCCTTAAAACTCCAGAACAAGAGACCGGGTGGTTTAGGCGTTCTCTTCGAACCTACCCTAGCCACCTCTAAGCCTACCTGAACTCGTTCTCAGACGAGAAGGATTTTATCTTGCCTGAACTCGCTCATAGGCGAGAAGGACTTTTTCTCTTACTCGCCTAAACTCGCACACAGGCGGTTAGGACTTTTCAATCTTTACTCGCCTAAACTCGCACACAGGCGGTTAGGACTTTTCACTCTTTACTCGCCTAAACCCGCACACAGGCGGTTAGGACTTTTCAATCTGTACTCGCCTAAACTCGCACACAGGCGGTTAGGACTTTTCAATCTTTTCTCGCCTAAACTCGCGCACAGGCGGTTAGGACTTTCACTCGCCTGAACTCGTTCAAGGCGAGAAGGACTTTTTCTCTTTACAACTTGATCATTGTTCCCTCATCTGGGGGTAGAGGCGCCTTTCGGATCCTACTCTACCGCCCTGAGTTTTAGAACAATGATCCGGTCTTACCTTTCTTCATAATTTGATCATTGTTCCCCCATCTGGGGGTAGAGGCGCCTTTCGGATCCTACTCTACCGCCCTGGGTTTTAGAACAATGATCTGGTCTTACTGGGTCAATATTGACGTTTCGCTTAAAGGGGGAAAGGCATTTTCCTTCCTTTCCCGCCGTTTAAGGTCACGAACGCCCCTGACTTTTCAGTTCATCTGGCCTGAACTCACTCAAAGGTGAGAAGGACTTTTTCTTGCCTCTACGTTACTCCAGGGCTATATCTCCCCTGGAAATACGGAGGACTTTTCAAACTTTCTCGCCTGACCTCGCACTCAGGCGGGTAGGTCTTTAACTGGCCTCTACATTACTCCAGGGCTATATCTCCCCTGGAAGTACTGAGGACTTTTTCAAACTTTCTCGCCTGACCTCGCACTCAGGCGGGTAGGTCTTTAACTTGCCTCTACATTACTCCAGGGCTATATCTCCCCTGGAAGTACTGAGGACTTTTTCAAACTTTCTCGCCTGAACTCGCTCGAGGGCGAGAAGGACTTTATCTGGTGCCTCTAACCGCCGAAAACGATGAGGGCTTAAGAGCTTAACTGGTGCCTCCAATCGCCGAAAGACGATGAGGACTTAAAACTTTTTCTTGTCGTCGATCGCCAAAAAGCGTCGGGACTTAAAACTTTCTTGTCGTCGATCGCCAAAAAGCGTCGAGACTTAAAACTTTTCAGAAAACATGCGGCACAACTTTAACTTGCCTTAAATCACGTATAAGTGACAAGGTCTTTCTTTAAAACTTTCTGAAAACAACAAGCATGTAATCTAAAACATCTTTGATCTTTCGAAATCTCTTCTTTTATTGGGTGGCCTCATTAAAACCCTCCTTAGGGAAAAAGAGTGCCCCCTACAAACAAACTGTTTTTACAGAAGCATACAAACTACTTTAACTGTTCGTATTTACTTACAAATTTTTCAACTGTAATACAACTTGAGGTGAGTGGCGTTCCAGGTACGAGGAATCGCCCCTCCTTCCAGCGTCTCCAAGCGGTAGGCGCCGTTCCCGAGCGCCTCGGTTATTCTGAACGGTCCTGTCCACTTGGGCGATAGCTTGTTTTCCAACTCATACTGGTGGGCTTTCCTCATCACCAACTCGCCTTCTCTGAACTGCCTCGGCACTACCCCCGAGTTGTATCTTCGTTCAATCCTTCTCTTCGTCGCCTCCGCTTTCAACCTTGCTTCCTCCCTGACCTCATCCAGTAGATCCAGGTTTAGCCTTCTCTCTGCGTTCGAGTCTTCCGCTACAAAATTCTGGAATCTCGGCGAGCTCTCCTGGATCTCTACTGGAATCATTGCGTCACACCCATAGACCAAGTTGAACGGGGTCTCGTGGGTTCCTGACTGTTCAGTGGTGTGGTACGCCCACACTATACGGGGTACCTCCTCTGCCCAGCCTCCCTTGGCTTTTTCCAGCCTTCTCTTCAAACCTCTCAGCAACACCCGATTGGCAGACTCTACTTGACCATTCGTCTGTGGGTGCTCGACGGATGCAAACACCTGCTGGATCCCTACTTCTTCACACAACTTTTTCAACAGATGACTTGCAAACTGAGTCCCATTATCTGACACCAGGCGCTTGGGCACACCAAACCGGCACACTATGTTTTTCCACACGAACCCCTCAATCTTGTGTGCAGTGATTTGGGCCACTGGTTCTGCTTCAATCCACTTGGTGAAGTACTCGATCGCCACCACCAAGTACTTCATCTGCCTGATCGCCAGTGGGAAAGGTCCCAGGATGTCGATCCCCCATGTATGGAACGGCCAGGGGCTGTAGATCGACTTCAACTCTTCTGGTGGCGCCTTGTGCCAATCGGCGTGCTGCTGGCACTGCTTGCAGCACTGTGCATACTTCTTACAATCTTCTCTCATGGTTGGCCAGTAATAGCCTGCACGGAGCACTCTTGCTGCCAGAGCTCGACCTCCGATGTGACTCCCACATATTCCCTCGTGCAGCTCGACCATCAACCTTGTACACTTATCTCCGTGTACACATTCCAGCAACGGGTGTGTGAACCCAAACCTGTACAACACGCCGTCGATCAGCGTGAACTTGCTGGAATTCTTCTTTATTTTCCTGGCTTCTGCAGGATCCAGCGGCAAGAGGCCATCTGCTAAACAACGTTGATACAGGGTTATCCACGTGTCTGGCTCCTGGGTGGCACAGACTTCTGCCATGTTTACTCTCTCGCCCCAGCACGGTCTAACCCTCGGCGACTTCAAGGTTTCTTGCGTCAGCGACTTGTGGCTCCTCGCCGCTTTCTCCGTCGACCTGCTTATCTGGAGAACCAGGTGATCTGCTACAAATGCCCTCGGCGTCTTCAGAGTTTCTTGGATCACCGTCCTCTGCCTACCCCCCTTGCCCGAACTGGCGAGCTTAGCTAGCAAGTCAGCTCGGGCATTCTGCTCTCTGGGCACATGCACCACTTCAAAAAGGGCAAAGGAACTCTGCAACTCTCGCACATACTCCAAGTACGCCGCCATTTGTGGATCTTTCGCCTGGAACTCGCCTGTGACTTGCCCTGTGACCAGCAGCGAGTCACTCTTAGCCATCAGCACTTTCGCACCCATTTCCTTGGCCAGCAGGATCCCGGCGATCAGCGCCTCATACTCTGCTTGATTGTTGCTGGCCTTGAAAGCAAATCTCAGAGACTGCTCAATCAACACGCCGTTGGGCCCTTCCAGAATCACCCCAGCACCGCTACCCTGCTGGTTGGATGACCCATCCACCGAGAGCACCCAACGGAAGCCATCCCCTTCGACCTGCGCTGCCTCAGAAGAGAGCTCGACCACAAAATCTGCAAAGATTTGTCCCTTGATCGGGCCTCGAGGCTCATACTTGATGTCAAACTCTGACAGCTCCACTGCCCACTTCACCATCCTTCCCGCCACGTCGGGCTTCTTCAAGACCTTCTGGATGGGCAGGTCAGTCATCACCAGTATGGTAAAGCTATGGAAGTAGTGGCGCAACCTCCTCGCCGAAAACACCACAGCAAGCGCAGCCTTCTCCAGAGCCTGATATCTTATCTCTGGGCCCTGCAACACTTTACTCACGAAATAAATAGGCTTCTGAGCCTGATCCTGATCCTGATCCTGGGCGAGCACCGCACTCACTGCCCTCTCAGTTACAGCAAAATACAACCTGAGAGGGATCCCTGCCAAAGGTTTGCACAAAACCGGCGGGCTCGCAAGATACTCCTTGAGCTTGACGAAGGCTTCTTCACACTCCTTCGTCCAAGCAAACTTGTTATTTCTGCGCAAACACTGGAAGTAGGGGTGACCCTTCTCTCCACTGGCCGATACAAAGCGGGACAAGGCGGCCATCCGACCTGTCAGCTGCTGCACCTCCTTCACAGTAGTCGGGCTTCTCATCGCCAGAATGGCGGCACACTTGTCCGGGTTTGCTTCTATTCCTCTTTCAGTTAAGAGGAATCCCAGGAACTTCCCTGCTTCCACGCCAAAAATGCACTTCTCCGGGTTCAACTTCAACCTGAACTTGGCGATCGTCCTGAACAGCTCTTCCAAATCTTCCACATGCCTACTCTTCTCTGGCGAGGTCACGACCATGTCATCGACGTAAGCTTGCACGTTCCTTCCCAGCATCGGTGCAAGTACTCGATCCATCAACCTCTGGTACGTGGCCCCGGCGTTCTTCAGCCCGAAGGGCATCACCTTATAGCAGTAGCATGCTCTCTCAGTCATAAAAGCTGTCTTTTCTTCATCCATAGGATGCATTTTGATCTGGTTGTAACCCGAGAAGGCGTCCAGAAAGCTTAATAACTTACACCCTGCAGCACTATCCACCAGGGCGTCTATGCTTGGTAAAGGATATGAATCCTTGGGGCAAGCCTTATTCAGATCTGTGAAATCGACGCACATGCGCCATTTCCCATTGCTCTTCTTGACCAGCACGACATTCGCTAACCATTCAGGGTACTGGACCTCCCTGATGTGGCCTGCAGCGAGGAGCTTCTGCGTCTCATCCCTGATCGCCTGCCTCCTCTCTTCATTGAACTTCCTTCTTCTCTGCCGTACTGGCCTCACCATGTTGTCCATCGCCAGATGATGGCACAGGAAATCGGGGTCAATCCCGGGCATGTCCGAAGCGGACCATGCAAAGGCGTCCAGATGCCGTTCAATCACCTTGGCGATCTGGTCCTGAAGGTCGACCTCCAGGGATCTTCCCAGCTTGAAGATCTTGCCCCCGATCTCTTTCTCGAGCCACTGCTCGACTGGTTTGGGTCTAGCTTCTCTGGCGGTCACCGCCCTGGCGATGCCCAGCTCTCTCGCTTCCTCTGGGCGGTTCCTAGCCTCCTCTTCCTCCAAACCAGCGCTTCCAACCTCTGCCTCAGCGTCCACCATCACCACATCCCTTCCGGCGACCTCCTCCATCACCGTCGATCTTGGCTCCACACAGGGAGGCGGGGTGGTCGTCACATAGCTCACCATCCTCTTGTTTTTCATGCTATTCTCATAGCATCTCTTCGCTTCTGCTTGGTCGGATTTGATGGTGATCACTACTCCTTCCATGGACGGCAGCTTCACCTTCATGTGCCGCGTCGATGGTATAGCGCCAATCCTGTTGAGCGTGGGTCTACCCAACAGAATGTTGTATGCTGAAGGGGCGTTGACAACAAGGTACTTGATTTTCTCCGTTCTGGACCCTGCTACGTCCGTGAACGTGGTTCTCAACTCGATGTACCCCCTGACCTCTACTTGGTCACCAGCAAACCCATATAAGCACCCTCCATAGGGCCTTAGCTGGTCAGGGGATAACTCCAGCGCCGTGAAAGCTGGCCAAAACATCACATCTGCGGAACTTCCTTGGTCCACCAGCACCCTGTGGACCTTCTTGCCAGCTGTCACCAGCGAAATCACTATGGGATCGTTGTCATGAGGCACAACGTCCCTAAGATCCTGTTTGGTGAAGGTGATGTCCACCTCTGGCGAGTGGTCCTCAAACATGTCCACTGACATCACTGATCTCGCATACCTCTTCCTCTGCGACGCGGTACAACCTCCACCTGAGAAACCCCCCGAGATTGTATGAACTTCCCCGCGTACAGGCATGTCGTGCTGTGGAGCCTCAGCACCTGCTGGTTTGGAGCTCGACGCGCCCCCTGTCCCTCTGTCCAGCAGATAACCACTTAGGAACCCGCTCCTTACCATATCGTCGAGCTGGTATCCCAAGGCTAGACACGATTCCACTGTGTGGCCAAAGGCCTGGTGAAACTCACACCAGGCGTCTGGCTTTGGGCCCAACACCTTATCGCCCACCTTTTCGGGTGCCTTCAGCCTGGCAGCGATGTCAGGTATGGCGATCAGATCCGCCAACCCCATGCTGAACTTATGCCTAGGCGGGCGATTGTACTCCCGGCGTGCTGGCTGCTGGCGGGCTGGCTGCTGCGCCTGCTGCTGGCGCCCTTGACTTCTTCCCCTATTCCTCCTCGGATCGTAGGGCTGGCGAGTCCTTTGATCCCTTCTGGCCGGGGCGGTCTCCATCACCCGCTGTGGCCTTATACCAGTTTGAGCTCGTGGCCTGGTAGGCGCCACGCTTCCCCTCTTCTCGGCGACCTCGCTCTCATCTGCGATATGGGTCACCGCCAGTCGCCTAACTTCTGCGAACGTGGCAGGGTGAGCCCTGATGAGAGCCTCGCAGAAAGGTCCCGGCAGCACGCCTTTCTTAAATGCATAGACTAGCATTTCTTCATCTTTTGCTGGCGACCTGACCATCTGTGCGCCAAAACGGTTCAGATAGTCCCTGAGGGACTCTCCCTGGTACTGCCTGATGTCGAACAGGTCATAGGACACCCTGGGCGGTGCCTTGTTCACCATATACTGCTCAACGAAGATCTTCGAGAACTGTTGAAAACTGGTTATGTGACCCTTTGGCAGGCTCACAAACCACTCCAGCGCTGTCCCTTGTAGCGTGCTTACGAACATCTTGCAGTAAACTGCATCAGAACCCCCCGACAACATCATCTGAGTGTGGAAAGAGGTAAGGTGCGCCTCTGGATCTTCCACCCCGGTGAAGACAGCCTTCACAGGTACCACGCTCTGGGGAATTGGCGTGTCCGTGATCGCCTGCGCGAAAGGCATAGGGAACTCTCGCGGCGGCGACGGCGGAGCAACCACTTCATAAACCGGGTGCTCTCTCTGCTCCTGCAGAGCCTGCCGCAGCTCCTCAGTCACCTTACTGAGCTCTTCATTCCTGGCCTGAGAGGCGACCAGGTCTTCATGCATCTTTGCCTGTTGAGCGCGCGAGGCCTCCACGTTAGCCTGCAGAGCCTGCATCACCTCCATCATCTGCGCCATCGTCATGACGGCTTCAGCAGCGGCCGGCGCCACTGGCGCAACTGGCGCAACTGGACTGGATCGATTACTCCTCATCTTTCTCATGTACTTCTCGTAAACCACAAACACAACAGACAGCGATCACCTGAGCAAGAAAACCGCGCGAAACACCGCAAGAAAACCAGAAAACGCACGAAACCTTCAAAAGATCCCACAACCTCACCGGAAACCACCAAACCTTCCAGAAAAAGCTAAAACAGAGCAAGAACTTCCGACTCACCGAACAAGAACGCAAACGATCGGTGAAAAAAGCAGATCTACCGAACAAAACCTCAAACAACAGCGAACGAAGGTTGCACCAGCACACAACCACTCGGAAAACCTCACAAACTCCAAAACTCACTCTGCGGATGGGAGCACAGTTTACACGGCCCCACGGTGGGCGCCTGATGATCCTGCCGGTTGACTCGAGAGCAAGAGCAATGCCTCGTCACACTGGATCAACCTCTAGCAAAACCTCGCGTCCGTCCTTCCTCTCGGTCCACCTCAAGAACCTGCAAAACGGACTGGCGG
>Ga0123342_1009748_pt1 | contig 11309 bp, 10 predicted proteins | sample Turbeawhitnodule_FD_89960 | JGI IMG/M metagenome (GOLD analysis project Ga0123342, IMG submission 89960) | Root nodule microbial communities of legume samples collected from Mexico - Turtle bean Mexico white nodule | ecosystem: Host-associated > Plants > Roots > Nodule | place: Mexico: Nepantla... | reverse complement strand
TGGAACAAGGCTCTCCTAAGAGTTGTGGTAGCCTTGGAGGTGCATGAAGAGTAGGAGAGTGAGAGAGGTTCGGCCAACTCTCTTTGGTAGGTGAAAGGGTTGAAGATTAAAGACCTAAATCTAAAGAGATTTTAGGCAAGGGAGTAAGAATGACACATTTTGGCAGCATTTCATTACTCAAATTAATCTTGTGAAAACATGAACCAAGCACCTCCTTATATAGGCTTGGAGGGATGGAATTTGAAGAGCCAAATACAACTGAAATGAGAGCCAAATGCAAAGTGTTGGTCACATGAAAAGTGGCGCCTATTTTTAGCCCATGTGAGGTAAGTTTCTAGAATGCTTCCATGTGCTCTCATGTGCTCATGCATCTAGTAGTTACACTCATCTATGGTCAAATTGGGCTGGTCCTAAGTTTAATTAGAAATGGATATTTCTAATTAAACTTAGGTTTAGCTTTCTAAGTACCACTTTGCATGTTTCAACACATTTACAAAAATATTTAAACTATGCTACTTTGACTAGAAAAGTAAGAAAAACTATGACACACTAGAGTCCATGACATGTAAAATGTGTCCTCTTGACCCCTCTTTGACTATGACTCTAGTGGTTGCCTCAATGTAGCATTTTGGTGGCCTCTTAAAGGGTTGGTGCTGGGGCCTCTTCCATCAACTTTAGATGCAATTTTAGCATAAAATAAAATTTTGACTCAGCAAATTGAGGCATTAACCAAGCAAATGTCAAAACGGCCTCAACAATTACATGCAGTAAAATTTTCCTCAATTCAGAATCAAGCTTTGAAGTGTGATATTTTTGGGGGAGATCATCTTAATGACCAATGCTCTTGTCAAAATCCATTAGAGAAGAGGTTCATTACATGAATAATCAAGGAAGGCAAGGTGGGTTTTCATCTAACTATCCAAATAACATGGCTCAAGGGTGGAGGAATAATCCAAATCAAGGTTTTGGGTCGAAGCAAGAGGCTAGATCATCCAAAGAGCAAGCTCCTTATTAGTAGCAACCACATTATCCTTCCATTCATGAGAGAAAATCAAAATTGGAGGATACTTTTGAAAAGTTCATGCAAGCCTCTCTATCCAATCAGAAAAATAAGGAATTTGGAGACACATGTGGGGCAATTAGCTAAACAGTTAGCTGATAATCAAGGAATTCAATTTTCAGCCAATTTACAAACCAATCCCAAGGAGCATTGCAAGTTTATCACTACCAGATGTGGGGAAGTTATAGGAAAAGGAATTGGGGATAATTTAGTTGTTGAGGAGGAGGTTTTAAAAGAGAAAAAGATTGAAAAAGAACATATTGAGTGTGAGAGAGGAGAAAGAAGGAGTAAGTAAGATGTTGTAGATATTTGAGAGAAAATATAAAAAAAAAGTGAAAAACAAGAGAGGAGTGTTCCTATAAAAGATGTACCTTATCCACATGCTCCTACAAAGAAAGACAAAGAAAGACAAATTGCAAGATTTATGGATATTCTCAAAAGATTTAAATTAACATTTTGTTTATTGAATCTTTAGAGCAGATGCCTACATATGCTAAATTCATGAAAGAATTATTGACAAAGAAAAGAAAATTCAATGACTAGGAGATAGTTGAATTAGAAGTTGGATGCATTGTTATAATTAAAAAATCATTACCACAAAAATCTAGAGATCCTGGAAGTTTCACTTTGTTAGTTACCATAGGAAATCTCACTGTTGGAAAGACATTATTGGATTTTGGAGCTCGTATTAATTTGATAACTTTATCAATGGTAAAGAAAATTGGAGATGTAAAAGTGAGACCAACAAGAATAACTTTGCAGTTGGCTGATAGATGAATCTAATATCCACATGGAATAGTTGAAGATTTGTTGGTAAAGGTAGACAAATTTCTATTCCCAGTAGATTTCGTTGTTATGGATATTGAAGAAGATGCTGAAGTAGCTTTAATATTAGGAAAATCATTTATGAAAACTGCCAAAGTTATAATTGATGTAGACAAAGGACAATTGAAGGTTTGTGTTCAAGATGAAGAAGTAAGCTTTAATGTTTTTGAAGCAATGAAGTATCAAATGATCAGAAGAGTGTTTCAGAGTGGATGTGATTGATGATATTTGTTTTGAAACTCATAAGATATTCTTTATGATGCTACTCAAAAGCAAGATCTAATCAGAAAAGAAATTTCTCAACCTCAAAAGCTAGAATTGAAACAACTACAAGTCCATTTGAAATATGTATTTTTGGCAGAAAATGGGGAGAAACAAGTCATTCTCAGCAACTCTCTAAAAGCAGTAAAGAAGAGGAAGTAGTGAAAGTGTTAAAGGCAAATAAAGGAGCAATATGATGGACTCTATCTAATTTGAAAGGCATAAACCTTTCTTATTGTATGCACAAAATTCACATGGAACAAGACTTCAAACCTGTAGCTCAGTCTCAAAGACGCTTAAATCCTATAATGAAAGAGGTGGTAAAGAAAGAAGTTCATAAGCTATTAGGAGTAGCGATGATTTATCCCATTTCAGATAATGTCTGGGTCAGTCCTGTGCAAGTAGTTCCAAAGAAAGGTGGCACGACTGTAATTCATAATGATAAAAATGAGTTAATTCCAACAAGAACAGTCACAGGTTGGAGGATGTGTATTGATTATAGAAAACTCAATCAAGCCACAAAAAAAAAAAGATCACTTTCCATTACCCTTCATGGATCAAATACTAGAGAGATTGGCAAGTGAAGCTTATTACTGCTTTCTAGATGGTTATTCAGGTTATAATTAGATTGTAGTAAATCCAGAAGACCAAGAGAAGACTTCCTTCACTTGTCCTTTTGGTATTTTTGCATATAGAAAGATGCCATTTGGATTGTGTAATGCTCTAACAACTTTTCAAAGATGCATGTTTTCTATTTTTCCAGATCTGTTAGAAAAAGGGCATTGAAGTCTTCATGGATGATTTTTCTGTATATGGATCTACTTTTAATTCTTGTTCGGAGAATTTAGATACCATGCTGAAACGGTGTGTGGAGACCAATCTTGTCCTCAATTGGAAAAAATGTCACTTTATGGTGACAGAGTGTATTGTTTTGGGACACAAAATCTCTAGCAAAGGGATTGAGGTAGATAAAGCTAAAATTGAAATTACTGAAAAGCTACCTCTACCAGTCAACATCAAAGGAATCAAAAGTTTTATGGTCATGCTGGTTTTTACAGGAGATTCATCAAGGATTTTTCAAAGATTGCAAAACCTCTTTGCAAAAATGTTTAATTGCTTTTAAGAATTTGAAAGAAAAACTCATTTATGCACCCATAATCACTGCACCTAACTAGCTTTATCATTTTGAACTAATGTCTGATGCTAGTGATTATGCAGTAGGAGCAGTATTGGGGCAAGGAAAAGAGATTTTTTTTCATGATACACTATGAAGTAAAGTTTTAAATGATGCTCAAAGTAATTATACAACTACTGAAAAAGAATTACTTGCTATAGTGTATTTACTTGAAAAAATTAGATCTTACCTTATTGTTTCCAAAGTAATTGTTTTTACTGACCATGCTGCAATTAAGTACTTGTTGACAAAATTAAATTCCAAGCCAAGACTAATAAGATGGATTCTTTTGTTGCAGGAATTTAATTTAGAAGTAAAGGATAAAAAGGGCAGTGAAAACAATGTGGCGGATCACTTATCAAGACTTGCAAATGAGGAAGTAACTGCACTTGAATCAGAAATAATAGATGTGTTCCCTGATGAAAAACTCCTTGCAATTCAAGAAAGGTTATGGTTTGCAAATATGGTAAATTTTAAATCTACAGGAGTAGTTCCTGAAGATTTTGGATGGCATCAAAAGAAAAAGTTCTTCAAAGATGTTAATCGTTGTGTATGGGATGATCCTTATCTATTCAAAGTTGGTGCAGATAATTTGATAAGGAGATGTGTTACAAGAGATGAAGATAAAAATATTTTATGGCATTGTCACAATTCACCATATGGAGGTCATTTCAATGGAGAAAGGACAACAACAAAAGTGTTACAATCTGGATTTTATTGCCCAACTTTGTTCAAAGATGCACATGAACATGATCAGAAGTGTGATAGTTGCCAAAGAACTGGAGCTATTACGAGAAGGAATGAAATGTCATTGCAAAACATTTAAGAGATTGAAGTATTAGATTGTTGGGGAATTGATTTTATAGGACCACTGCCATCATCATTCTCAAATGAATATATCTTACTAGCAGTCGAGTATGTCTCCAGATGGGTGGAAACAACTGCAACTCAGAAAGCTGATGCTAAAACTGTGATCAAATTTTTTAAGAGAAATATTTTTACCAGGTTTGGTACTCCTAAAGTTCTGATAAGTGATGGAGGTTCACATTTTTGTAATGCTCAACATCAAAAGTTTTAGAACACTATAAAGTAGCAACAACTTACCATCCTCAAACTAATGGTCAGGCAGAGGTTTCTAATAGGGAAATTAAGAAGATTTTGGAAAAAATAGTGTCCTCTTCCAAAAAGGATTGGTCTAACAGGCTGGATGAAGTTCTCTGGGCTTATAGAACAACATTTAAGTCACCTACAACTTTGTCTCCATTCCAATTGATATATGGTAAGGCATATCATCTTCCGGTAGAATTAGAACACAAAGCATACTGGGCATTCAAGTTCTCAAACTTTGAACCTAAAGATGCAGGAGAGAAGAGAAAGGTACAACTTCATGAACTTGAAGAAATGAGATTCAATGCTTACCAATCTTCAAAAATTTATAAGGATCGAGTCAAATTTTATCATGATAGAAACATTTTGAAAAGAACTTTTGAACCAGGTCAATTAGTGTTGTTATTCAATTCCAGGTTGAGGTTTTTCCCTGCAAAACTCAAATCAAAGTGGCCTGGACCATTCCAAGTTAAGCAAGTAAAGCTATATGGAGTAGTGAAATTGGAAGATCTTACCTCAAAAAGAAGTTGGGTGGTCAATGGATAAAGATTGAAACATTATTTTAGTGGTGAAGTTGAAACACACACCACTATGATCAACTTGAATGACCCTTAATTGAATCAGGTGTCAATCTATATGACGTTAAACGAGCGCTTACTAGGAGGCAACCCCGTGTTTTATTTTGGAGTGTGTCTTTAGTTGTTCTTTTAATATAGTAGTATGTTTTTGTATTTGATGTCCTTAAAACCAGTTTGATATATGATGTCCTTAAATTTGGGAATTGAGTAATGGTCATGTAGGATTGAAATGTTAGGTAAAATGAATTGATGAAGGAAAACTTAAAAAGGTTTGAAACTATTGACAAAATGAAAATTTTCAATAAAATTTCATTGCACGATAATTTTCGCTCAAGCTGGGTTTTTAGAGCCTAAGCGAGATATGCAAAAAAAATAAAGAAATTTTGTTATGCAATTCTCGCCTGAGCTAAAATGACCTCGCTTGACCTAGAAAAAATGTGTTGCTCTCAGCAAAATTTTTGCCTAAGCAAGCTGCTCTTAGCTTGAGCTAAAGTGATATTTTTTCTACTCTCAGCCTAAATCTAGCTTGAGCGAGACAGACCTAGCCTAGCTAGAAAATTTATGTTGCTGATGGTGGAGATGTGGGGTAAAATAAAAAACTCAAAACTTTACCATTCTAAAACTTCATTCAAACACAGTGCACACTCTTTCTCTCTAGTTTTTGAACTTTTCTTACAAAGCTTTCTTTCATTCAAGAGGTTCATCTAAACTTCCATGACCAAGGTAAATACTTCTATTACCATCTCCGTAGCCATTCTCGTTGCCATTTCCATTCAAGAAATTTTTCATTTTAAGGTTTCATTCCCAAATTGCTACAAACTTAAAGATCCAAGAAGGCCTCTACCATGGTTTTGCTCAAAGTCAAAATAATTCGTGGATGACACCCACTAAATTTAATGATTATCTATCTTGGCCTGAGGACATGCACAATTTTTCAGGGGAGGCGGGAGCATCTGGAGTTGGGACTAGAGTAAAAGATGCACCAGAAATGGGAGTTGGACCATCTGGAGCAGCAGCTGATGAACTTTCAAATCAATTCCAAAATGATAATTTTGGCACAAAGTTGGACAAATCATAAGAGGAGATTGATACTTCTCATGCACAATGAACTAAAACTGGTTTTATCATTTTGTTTAACTTTAATTTCAGTATTAATTTAGTTTAAGTATTTTAATTTAGTAAGTTGACTTTAGTAGTTTACTTTAACTTTTGTTGATGGCAAACTTAAGTTAGTAATATTAGTTGATGTTTGCATATGTTGTGAAATTTTGTACATAAATAGATGATGGAAACTTATTTTTTTGGAAATGAGTAGTTATAGTATTTTTTTTTTTTTTTTGGAAAAAGAAATCAAAAGCTAGTTCTAAATTAGAATAACCAAATTGATTAATCAAGGACTTAATATGGAAAAAAAATTGTGGTTGAAACCATCACTCAAATTGAGGAAGGATAGTAATGTATAAAGGTTAAAGCAAAGTAAACAGTTGAAAGCAATGACTGAGAACAAATGAGGAATTAAAATTAGCCAACCAAGTGAGAGTGTGAAACCTTAAAACAATTTGAGAAACTTTCACTAGTGAAGAGTTAATTGAAGTAGCCTAATTTTCTAGTCAATTTGCATAACAAATGAGGAATTAAAATTAGCCACCCAAGTGAGAAAGTGAAACCTTAAAACAATTTGAGAGACTTTCACTAGTGAAGAGTTAATTGAAGTTGCCTAATTTTCTAGTCAATTTGCATCACAAAATCAACATGGAGATGATTGAGGCATGTTTAATAGAGTTGGATGTGAGAAAACTCAGGGCCAAACAGCTAACCTTTGCAGTATATAATGAAATGTGTAGAAAAATAACTTTTTTTTCAACTGAAATTTGTTTTATTACACCCTAGATTATGATATATATATATATATTGTCCTACCTTGTGGTATGCTAACAAAAGGAGAGCATATGTGCAATTCAAATTTCTATAATTAGAAGAATTAGGTTTGGATCTTGGGAATGACAAAAAAATAATCCACATTCTCATTCTCTTTTCTAAAAAAAAGAAGAAAAAATAAATAAATAATCAAAATAAAAAAGAAAAGGGGATTACAAGAATAAAAAGAGAAGTAGTATGGATGAATCTTATGGAAGGGATAATGGATAACGCAATTAGAAATTGAATTGCAAATATGCTAATCTTTTGTTAAGTGTGCATTTTGTTATCCTAGAAAAACCAAATTTTCTTTGAAACCCAACCTCATTACAACCTGAAAAAGACCTCAAGATCTATGTTTGTAAAAGTGTTTGTAATCAACTATAAATGAACGACAACCTTAAATTAGCTTGGAAATCAGTGAAAAAAGAGGGAAAACACTCACTAGTGAGGAATTAAGAGAGAAATTCCTTAGTTTGATTCTCAGTAAAGAGTAACAATTATTTACCTTGAAAATTGAATATATTCTTATTCTGTCTTGGTTTGAATTGATTGGAAACACCATAATATTTTTCTTTTATCCCGTGCTCTGTTCATAAGTTGTTATGACATTGAACTATAGATTTGATTTCTAAGGACTTTTGGGGAGGAATTAACTCTTATTTTTTGGGATTCAATTACTTTGCTTGAGGACAAGCAAGATTCTAGGTTGGGGGAAATTGATAAGTGCCAATGTGTAGTATTTATAATTGAGAAAATTGAACACTTTGGAACTTAATTGTTTCTTAATGTCAAAAAATTACCCTAATATGAGAATAATTGAATCTGATCATATAATTTGAACCAGGAAACAAATGAAGAAATTTAATCCCAATTTTTGTGTAAATTTTATATGAAAGTGAATGAAGCATTAAAAAGAAAGAAAACAAAGACTTATAGATTAGATCACAAGAAGAAGTAAAGAAGAGAAATTTAAAGGAAGCATCTCGCTCAAACTAGAAGATTTAACTCAACCTAAAATTATCCAAATTAAGTTAATGATGCATTACTAAACTAACTAAGGCTAGAATCGTTCGCCCAAGCTAAAACAACACCCAATGATCTAGCCTAAGCTAGGTTAACTCGCTTGAGCTAGATTTCATTAAATATATTTTGGTACAAAGTTATTTAGGGAAGTTAGTGTTGTTCTTAGGAGAAGAACCAACTCAGATAAGCTCTTCTTATGCAATTCAGGTCAGGAACGAAGATTGAAGAAGCTCTCATGAGTAACTAATTGCTTTCAACTTGGGATTGAATGTAATCTACTCTGATCAAATGTATTCTTGGTGATATATATATATATATATAATATTCTCTTTTCTACTTGTTCTTGGTATTTTCGTTTCATGCTTATTGCTGGATTCCATCTGATCAATGGAATCTTGATTTTGATCCTTAAATTTAATTGAAAAGTATTTTTAAGGATCTGAAATAGACGGAAATATTTGATAACTTGTAATGCTAGGAATAAATTTAATATTATTAATTGCATCACAATTCTTCTATTCATAAAGTTGGATGATTTGTTAGATATCTGAGGAATCAATGTTTGAGAAATTATCTTATGAATTTCATCTGTGAAGAATCAAGGTGAATGACTTTAAATTACAGCATAAAGAATAAGTAGTTTTGAGTATTATATATTGTATTATTCTAAAATACAGATGACTAAGATAGAAGCAATTCAATCCCAAGTATTTTTATCTATATTTGATAAGTTAGTTTCGTTACTTGTTCAATCAAATTTTAAAATTTGAGTTATTTCTAGTGAAAGTGTTAATTTCGTTATGCACAAGTTCTCAAATTTATTTTCTATACTTAATGATTTTTATATCAGGATATCTTAATTAAATTGTTCCCTGTCAGTTCGACATTCGTACTTTAAATAGTACTATATTACAGTTGATTCGGTATACTTGTCGAGAAAAGTCAACAGTGACCATAGGATGAGAGTTGACACAGTGATAACAGTGGTTAAAGGCACCATAGGAGTAGTAGCAACTTCATAAGCTTTTACACGATTATCAGAATATGAATTCAGAACAGTAATAGAATGAATGAGATCAGAGGGAGTGTGGGTGATGTTACTATTAACCATATAACTAATAGAATTCTCAACAAAAGGAAAAATTGTTTCGTTGAAGATAACATGTCTTGAAACAATGGGTTTTCCTTGTAAAATGAGACAAATATATTTTGCATGTTGAACATTGTAAGCTAGAAAGAAACAACATGCAGACCAAAAAACAAACTATTGTTTGTTTTATGGGCGTAAATTCGAATCACAAGCACAACCAAAGACTTTGAACTTCTTATAATCAGGATCACATTTAAACATAATATGATAAGGTTTATCTCCATTTAAAACATTAGTTGGAAGAATATTTATGATATGACAAAGACAATTAAGGCTTCTGCCCAAAAGCTAGGAGGAAGAGAGGCATTGGCAAGCAAGGTTAAGCCCATATCTACAATATGGCGATGTTTCCTTTCGACCGAGCCATTTTGCTCATGTGTATTAGGGAAAGTATGATGATAAACAATCCTATGTTGGTGAAGGAAAGAGGTTAATAAGAGATATTCTTTCGCATTATCAGTTTGGAGAGCACAAATGGTGTGCCCAGATTGCTTTTCAACAAGAGTTTTAAAAGTTTTGAAAACATGTACGTAATCAGAGATTTATGATGCATGATATATATATATATATAAGTTTCCTTCACTAGAGAAGGACCCCAAACATAAGTGTATATAAGTTGTAAATGTTCAGAATAAACATTCAGGGAATTATAAAAAGGTAACTAATGACACTTTCCATGCATACAAGCAGAGCAGAACTGAACCTTGTTATTAACATGTATCTTGCCACAAGAAAGAATGCGTTGAAGAACTTGAAAACTGCAGTGGCCAAAACATTGATGTCACATGTTTATAGTAACAATATTAGTAGTAAAAGAGAAAGTATTGGCAGAGTCGTTAGTATAAGTTTGTAGAGCAGGGAAATAATACAAGCCATCTTTAAGTATGCCTTGTAGAAGAACTCGTTTGGTATCTTGAGGGACAACGTAGCATGTGTTAGAATTAAACTGAAAGAAGACAATTATCCCTGCAAAACTTGGAAACACTGAGAAGATTTTTAGTAATCTTTGGAAATGAAGATAATTTAAAATCAAACTTTTATCTGTATAATTAGAACGAATGTGCCCAAAGCCTATATGAGAAATAGACAAACCTTCACCATTTCCCATTTTGAATGTGTATGTGCCTTCTTATGAGCGTTTGTCATTATAGAGAGATGTATTTTTGGTAATGTGGTGGGTGGCACCACTGTCGGGATACCACAAAGGATCGTCGACAGTAGAGGGAACACTCAGAAGAGAAGCGTCACTATAATTGTTGTCATGCAAGGTCATTTAAGAAAGGTTAGCAGTAACTGGACTATAAGAGGTTTGACCATACCTATGTCAGCAAAACTTAGCGGAGTGGCCCGACTTCTTGTAGATTTGACAATTGGGACTAGAGGAGTTCCAAGATTTAGTGTGAGGTGGTTGATAAGAATTGGTGCGAATTTCTTTGTAAGACGAACACGAGTAACCACGATCCCCAAGCAAGTTGGTGGTTCTTGATTTGGGCTTTTCCGTTTGTGCATGCGAGGGATAAATGCTCATCCATTCTTTCTTCTTACCCTAACAAAAGGGATTCAATCTCATTGATCATATACAGGTTTGTCCTGAACATTATGGAAGCAACAAAGGGATCAAAATCTTCCAAGATACCATCCAATGTTGCTAGAATTTGATCTTCGACTAACACAAGAGCACCATGACAACAAGTGCATCTACCATTATTGTGATTTCTAAAATGCAGGAACTAATGGTATGATCATTCTTGGTTGTCTTGAGACACAACTTGTATTTCTTGATTTGAGCACAAATGTTTGGCAAAAAAGTATGTGTGAAGGGTATCTCAGATTTGAGAGGTGCATTGAAGACTCACAATCTTGGTCAAGAATGGTGTGGTCATAGAGGCTAACAACCAAACAATGATTAAGCTATTTTTTTGGCTTATAAAGTGATGGAGATCAAGATCAAGACCAAATGGAGGCCAATATTCAAGGACAAGAAGAGGTAGAGGCTTAAGTGTTAGACGCTCAAGGAGTTTGTAGCCCACCTCAAAGGCTTACAAGTCAATTCAAGGCATTAGGAAATAATGGAAGGTTGTTTTCTCTTTTTTATAGTTTCTTGTGTAATAAAAAGTGCTTAGAGGGAAACATGAGACACCTCTTTTGTAAAAGCATTTTTAGACTTTAGTTTAGGAGCTTGGGGGTGTGAGCTTAGTAGTAAGCGTGAGC
>Ga0123342_1009747_pt1 | contig 11310 bp, 12 predicted proteins | sample Turbeawhitnodule_FD_89960 | JGI IMG/M metagenome (GOLD analysis project Ga0123342, IMG submission 89960) | Root nodule microbial communities of legume samples collected from Mexico - Turtle bean Mexico white nodule | ecosystem: Host-associated > Plants > Roots > Nodule | place: Mexico: Nepantla... | reverse complement strand
TCTCATCTGTAATCAAAGACATCATAAAGCAACTCTTGTGCTATACAGTTGGCCTTCTGATTCATTGATTCGTAATGATTCAAAGCTTCTTCAGTCTTTTCAGTTCTTCCTTTTTCATGCAAGTTGTTTCACAGCAATTATTTCCAAAAAACATTAGAAAGATGGTAACTGGTGTGAATAAAAGTCGTGATTAAGCACCACATCTATTTGTTTTCCCTTTTCAATTTATTTTTGGTTTTTTCATTATTATGAAGTGAACTTTAAGCTTAACTCAATTTCATAAAACCGGCTCATAGGGTTGAGGTTTGCACTTCCCTCACTGCCAACTTATATACAACATAGAGTTGAAGTTTGCAGCCACTTATATACAATGAAAGACTCTAATATCTAGTTGATGTGGGATCTCCAACGTCCATTTCCATTCTTCTGTTTTTCAATTTTTTTGCTTTTAATTTTACTGATATAAAATAAATTACATTTAATTTTTTATGTTATTTACTAGTTGTGGGAAATTGTGATGTTTACTATATCTCACTCGAAGACTTCAATTATTATATTAGCTCTAGTTTGAATGTATAGAAGTTATATTATTATTTTTATTATTATTCTAGCAAAAGTACAATGTGTGCTTAATTTTTAGCACTTAAAAAATAACTCAGTGTTTAATGTGTTACATTCCTTTTTCTCAAGAATTTTTTTTTTATATTTATCTTTAAAGCAATATCTCCATAAGACTTAGTCAAATAATTATGATAATAATTAATGTTCTAAATAAATAAAAAATAAGGATTACTTTATCATATATTATATTTTTTTAAATATTTTAATGAGTTCTAAAATTTATATAAGTTTTTAAGTGCTGATAAAAAATATAAGTTTAACGTTTCACATAACGTTTCATTCAATTCATTCTCAAAATCACCACTTTTTTCACATAATTACGGTTAGTCTGATAAAATTTTAGAACAGAGAAAATGACAAGACTATAAAAAATATTTAGCAGTGCAGGCCATGATTAGACCAAGCAGTGAAAGTAGATTCTCCTATTTAGGGTAAATCAATTACACACATGAGCTAGTCACTGAAATACATTGGGTAGAATAAAAGATTTTTGAAGAGATTATCCCATTTAGGAGAAAATAATTAAAATTAAAAAAAATTAAAATTAAAAAAATTAAAATTGGTTTATCTATAAGTTTAAATTAGTTTATTTTGAAGTAATAAATAGTAGATTATGTAAGTAATAACTTATGAATATTTCATACATTACTTTCCTTATTTGGATTCAATAATTGAAAATGTGTTTGTTGGTTCATGTTTTTTATATATACAATGTAAGAACTTTGCAGAACAGAATAATCTTGTGTAGACGATTCTGCTGACTGTGTACCCATCAAATCCAAGAGCATAAAAAGTTCATTCTCAGCAATTGCATTGCTTCTCATCAACTTGGTTAGTTGTTTCTATTTGAGTGTTGTTTTAAATATTAGCTTATAAATATTTGAAAACTTGCATGTATAAGATTTTGATATCAAATGAGTAGATCTTGAATGAGTTTCATGTACGTAAGAACATTCTGATATCAAATGAGTAGATATTGAATTATATCAAGTTAATTAGACTACTTTATTCGTATTTTTATAGTTATATGGTTCCATTATCCACTCCACTGTTTTGTCGAATACCGAATGATATTTTGGTATATCACTCATTCGATTCAAACATGAACCACACTAAAAAAAATAATTCGGGATTTGGACACAATGTAACTAATCACAATAATCACTTCCTAAATAAGCTCCTAAATAGGATTAAAAGAGTATTAGGTTTTTATGTGTATGAGATAATCCTCAAGCTCATAAGTAAACTATAAATAGATGAGGATCCAAAGGAAAAAAAAGGTAATGTTTCTCTGATTATAATACTCGTAATCTAGATATATTCACCGTTGACTTGAGCATCAGAGTGTCTTTACAAGTACATACCACCGAGAGACTGGAGTCTCGATAGAGAAAATCTAATCTTGTTGAACTGTGTAAGAACATTTTTGACGCACACCGTGGGGTTAGAAGAAAAATCTATTGAGAAACCACATGGTAGATACTATAAGCATGATAGGAAGCGAAAGACAGGTGGTAGAGGAAGATCACCGGATAGACTTGGTGACAGTAGTGTTAGAGTTGAAAAGGGAGTTGGAAAGATTGAAAAGGAAGAACACTAGGGAGTAGGAAAGCCTGAAAAGGAAAAACACTGAGGAGATGGATGCTTGTTCAAGTGTGATTTCATCTGAACCTTCAAGTATCATTCAAACTCCACTACCTTTTTTTTTGGAAGATCCATCAACGTTAAGAGTCCATCTTTCGTGTTTTTCGTTGATTTGAGGTAGCTTGACAATGAAATAGGTTAATAGTTTTTCCTTGATTAGTTCTCGACCTTCATAGGTGAACTCAAACTCTTATAATTCCAATGATAAAGTTGTCTTTCTACCAGTGAGCTCGGGCTTTTGCAGAACTTGTTTGATAGGGTAGTGGATGTGAATGGTAATGTTAAAGCTCTTGATATAATGTCTGAGTCTTCGAGTCGAAAAAACTAAGGCAAGGATGAGCTTATCAATGACTTAATATCTTTCTTCAGTCGATTATAGAGTTTTGCTAGTGAAATATACATATAGATGTTTCTTGCCTTCTTTATAGACCAAAACTAAACGTATTGCCAAGTAGGATACTGCCAAAGAGAGAATAAGAGTAGAATGTGGAAGAAGGCTCACCAAAGTTTGCAAAGAAGCAATATCTCGCTTAAGTTTGAATCTCTTCAGATTGTTGGTTCCACTCGAATTTTGTTACAAACTTTAATAACGGGAATAATGGTTTTGACTTCTCGACGAGCTTGGGAGTAAACTTGAAAAGAGAACAAGCTTTCCGTTTGGTTGTTGGAGTTCCTTGAGATTACTTTGACTCCTTGTGCTCAAAATGGCTTCACATTTATCGGGATTGACCTCATATCCTATTTGTGCAATCATGAAAACAAGAAATTTTCTGCCTCCAACCAAAAATGCAATTTTCAAGGTTAAGGCGCATGTTATGTGTTCAAATTTGGTTGCACACCTTCTCTATATAGAGTGGGTGCTTCTATATGGATGTTGACTTGATCACCATGTCATCTACATAAAATTTCATGGTGGAACCTTTGAGATACATAAAAACTTTATCCATTAAACGCTGGCAAGTGGCAACAACCTTTTTTAGGCCAAATGGAATGACCTTGTAATAAAAGTTGCCGCCTTCAGTCATAAACGTTGTTTTGTCCTTATTATAAGGATACATTCTAATCTGGTTGTATTTAGAATAATCATTGTCAAAACATAGGAGCTCATGTTACGACATGTTATTAATCAGTCGATCAATACTTGGTAAAGGATATGTGACTTTTGGGCAGACTTTGTCTAAATATGCATCGTCTATACATATCTTCCACAACCCATTGAACTTCTTTACCATCACCACATTCAACAACCATGTGGTGGTAAACAATCTCTCTGATGAAGTCGACCTTCAATAGTTTCCCGACCTCTTGATCAACTGATTGACATCTTTCTTCATTGAATTTACATTTTCTTTTAGCCATTGGATTTTCTTGAGGTAAAATAGAAAGCTTGTGGCACATGAAATCTAGATCAATGTCAGGCATGTCAAATGGGCTTCACGCGAACAAATCAACATTGTTGAGGTGTACTTGTTCTATCTCATTCTGTAGTACTCGGCGAATAGTTTTCCCAACTCGAGTGATTTGAATGGGGAGAGAACCGATTTATACATTGATCATCAGTTCATCAAGGTTGGGTTTATTTTCTTCAAATTCGGCCTTGGGATCCACGTCAACTTCCTCAATTTGTTCTTCATGTTCATCCTTGATAGGATGTATTTCCTCTATGTTGAGAACTGGTCGAGGAACATCGTGTTGGTGAGGGACCTTAATGATAGACTTCATTTGTGTTGTACTACTTGAAGTTGAGGCCTTCATCAAATAAGGTGTTAGTCATGAACTATGTGCGTAACATTCCCAAGGTGTATTTGTTTTTTTTTTTTACAGTCATAATTGTCATTTTCTACTAGAAACTTCATGGTCATGTGTAGTGTCGATATGACAATGTCGAGTTGATTGATAGTTTGGCGTCCAATCAGCACATTATAAGAAGTATTGGCCTCAACCAATATATACCTCACAGTTAAAGTACGATATGCTCCACTAGTACCAAAAGTAGTAAGAAGGTCTACATACCCCCTACACTACAAGAAAAATGCGAATTATATACGGATTATTACACACGGATTTTTTCCGTATGTAATTACATACGAATTATATCCGTATGTAATTTTGGCACCATGAAACGGGAATTAAATTTAACCACTACCCCAAACAAATTCTTTAGTATTATTATGATTTTTATTATACTTATTATTATTAATAATATTAATAATATTAATAATATCAATATAATATTAGTAATATGAATATAATTTATATTATTATTATTATTAATATAATATGTATAAATTATATTAATAATAATAAGTATAATAAAAATGATAATATGACTAAAGAACTTGTCTAGTCTAGTGGTTAATGTTTTCTTGGTCATTGAAAGGACTTGATCATAGATTGAGGAAGGACAACTATTTAGCTGCCCTAATCAATGAGGACTTTACAAACTTGCTAGTTGATTATGGTAGCTGTAACAAACATTGGATCATCATGGATGAGGTTGTTTACACAAAAATCTTCATTGGAGAAGGTGATGGGAGACAACAAATGAGGTGTTAAGGAGTTTTATTGAGGTGATACTCCTAAGCTTCCTTTTTTGTCTTGCATTTGAACTTCCTCCACTTGCGAAGCCTCCAACAATGGTGAGAATAGTTCCTCGTACGTGATCGAGATTTTGAGGTTGTTCTTGCTCTTGTGTAGGTTGTAGTGTAGAAGCGAGAGGAGGAGATATTGTTTCAGATGGGGTGATGTTTCTCTTCCCCTTCCTTGACTACCTCCTCAGAAGCCTCAACCTTTTCCTCACCATCTCCCGCATCCTCATCCTCTGCCAGATTTATTGTTTTGCACAAAACAATTTAAAGCACGTGACTGAAGAAATCGGGTCACATACTTTGTAACATTCTTCAGATTTTGGTGATAGTTGTATCTATTGGTTGGATCAACATAAGTAAGTGAAGGAGCGAGATGAAGAATTCAGACAAGCTCTAATGTAAAGGTCTCACGGAGAACAACACTCTGCTAGCATTTAAGGGTGTATAAGTTTCAAATCTACTAACACATTTCTTTTTGAAATTTTATGGATTGGGAGGTAAATCTTTGTAAGTTGACTTCCTTGCTTTTACCTTTTCTTCTATGCTAATATATCAAGCAACTAATGCTCGGAGGTCATCTATGTTAATAGGGGGATCAACATACAAAGTATATGAGAAAGGGTCGGGTCGAAGTCCGGTCTTAATCAAATGTATTGCCACGACCAGATGCAGATCAAGAAAGTTCAAAGACGCTTTAGCAAAGTGAGTCTTGTATTACCTTTATGAGACATTTTCTCCTTGAAAAATGTGTTTGAATGATGCTAAATCGATGACGATGGGTTTTGGAATCGGCAAACTGAGTTATAAACCTTATGCAAAAAAGAGGGTGAAGACGAGAAGGAAAAAGAGGAGGAATCTCCTCAACCACCTACTAAGAAGAGGAAATCAAAATTATATTGATAGACAATTGTTTTGTGCCTTTGTTAGTGCTTTCTAGATGTTAGTGAAATTTAGGTATCAGGACAAAGGTTTACCATCTTGGACTTGTCACCCTATGTTGTTGTGGTTTAATATTAAAATTTTTGGACGTTATCATTAATGTAAACTATTCAGACTAGGCTTGTTAAATACTTGTCCAGTTTTTTCTGTTAAGTTATATAATTATACCCAAGATTTAAATATACTTGATTATTTAAATGAGTTGAGTTCAAATTTGTAAATAATATTTTATCAAGCTTTTGAATACACGTCCAGGTTTGAATATTGATGAATACATGTATTTGAATGTTTTTTAATATATTCAAGTATGGAAAAACAAAGTTTTCAATACCTTTAGGTATTGAAAAGAAAAAAAAATTACAGCTACGTACGGATTTTTCGGTATGTAATACATAAGTAATTACATACAAAAAAAATATTCGTATGTAACTTTCTGGTGAAATTATATACGAAAATATCGGTATGTAAGTCTAATAGACAATTACATACGGATAAATCTGTATGTAATTACATATGGATTTATATATAATTACATACGGATTTATTCGTGTGTAATTACATATGGATTTTAAATCCGTTTGTAAAGTTACTTATGACAGTTTTACATATGGTTTTTTTTTTCCGTATGTAATCCATATGTAACTATGTTTTATATATAGATTTTGTTTCTTACATATGGATTAGTGTTGTATGTAATACCAAATTTTCTTGTAGTGTATTCGAATCTTTGCACTATTCGGTTCTACTGTATTTCATGTCGAATAGCGTGAATCTCTTCGCGTTGTTGCTCTCGAAGCTTCTGAATCTTAATCTAATGTTGGGCTACTAAGAACCCCATGTTTTTATCCAATTGTTGTCCTATCCTAGTGATAACATTTTGTATTGTGGTCTCCTTCTTTATTGTAGAAATAAAAGCATTATGCATTGTAGTTTCATTCTTTTGTGTAGCATAATCAATATAAGCTTTCAAGGCTTTTAAGATTAAAGAATCCATCCCAAATTAGGGTGTATTAATTGTTGTTTTGTTGTTTTCCTTCTAGTGAATACCATAATGTGGTCATGGAAAAATATTACCGAGGTCCCGCAACGGGCGCCAAATATTTTTACAGGGCTTTAGATTTAGTCACCTTTGATGGTGAATTCGAGTTGATCAAATTGTCTGTTCTTTATGTTGACAAATTGTCGAACTTTGATGATAAAATCTGAAAAGAAATTCACTTGTAGAAGACTTTTCAACGCTCAAATCTGTAAAAATATAAAGATATGTGAATAATGAGTAAATGAAAGTATTAAGTGAGTTAGAAATACTCATTGGAATTGTATATAAAGACTTATGACCGGTATACATAAATGTTTCAGTAATTAATAATAATAAGATAGTTATAATCAGTGGTGATTACCATTCAATATCAGCAAAATATAAGGATAACTGCATATAGTTAATGTTCATATTATTTAACACATACTAACTGCTCTAAATTTATTGGTTCGGATAATAAAATACTTTAAAAAATTGTATAAAAGAATATGAATATGTTAAGTTTCATTAAAATTAAAATATTATAAAAGAGATATAACATACATAAAGTAATCCTTATTTTCTTAATTTAGAACATTAATTATCATCATAATTACTTGACTAAGTCCTACGAAGATATTGTTTTAAAGATAAATATAAATAAATATTATCTTGAAAAAAAAGGAACATAGCACATTTTACACTAAAATATCTTGAAGTGCTATAAGACTTAAGTATACATTTTGCTATTATTATTATAATAATAATAATAATAATAATAATAATAATAATAGTAATAATAGTAATAATAATGTAACTTTTAGTAAACAGTTACATGTGAAAGCGATTTTGTGTTGGGGTTTATAAGTTCTAGTTTTCTAATATTATGGTAACTTTTTCTTTAAAATGTTTATATATCTAATGGCAACGTATTTTTTATATTATAAATTTGTAGACTCTTTTTTTGTTATTAAATATTTTTTAATAATAAGGTAAGTTGGAGGTATTCTCCCAGCATGGAGGGAGAATGGAAGACGACCCGGTCTCAATACGAGGTTGAGGCGCCCGAGTTCTCTTCTTTGAATTTACGGGTGGTTTAGTGTTGACCAGAGACAGAAAAATATAAAGAAAGTTAGGATATTTGGATTAAGGTAAATAGAGTGGAAAGCGTGAAGAAAGTTTATAAAAGTTTGTGAATGATATGATGGATGTGATTGAAATTATATATTTAATTGGTAAAAATGTAAGTTTATAAATTTATCCTTATATTTAGAAATGATTAAAAATTAATTTTACATATTTATTAATAAATTATAATTATTTTTAATTAAAATATTATTTAAATATTTTTAATTATAAATATTTGATAAAAAATTATTTTTATATTAAATAAAATTATTATTTTTATCTTTACTTTTTTTAATTAATATAATTATTATATAATTTTATTTTTTAATTATTAAAAATATAATTATTTTTATTTTTATTTATATATATAATTTATCATATATAATATGATTAATTATTTTTTTATAATGTTTATATTTTTTTATATTTAAATAATAATTATATTTTAAATAAAAATAATACAAATTTAAGTTTAGAATAAAAAAGGTAAAAAAGTAAATGAAAATAATTAATTAATTAATTAATTAATATATATATATATATATAATATATATAACTTTCTTCAAATTGTTGCGAAGAAAGTTTTGAACAGAAACATTTTTTCGATTACCGTGTTATTTTATTTTTATTACGTGTGTTTCTTCTTTATTCATTGGCAACAGTGATTGTTCGCTTTTTTGTGCTCGGAAACAAACAGAGGCTAAATCAATGATAGAGGTAGATGTTCCTACTCCTATCAACTCAAGAGAAGCCTTCTATCTCTTTATCGCATATCTTTTCAATTGGTTTAATACATTCACTGATTCGAGGACGATGTGAGACATAATTTGTGTAAAACACAGATGAATTAAACACCCAGTCAACATATCCAATAAATATACAAGTATATGAAAACGTAATATACTGGTCAAATTGGCCTATCGTTGGGACAACTCATATACAGTTAAAACTTTCTGAGTAGGGAGCCTATTTGGAAGTTGATCAAACACATGAAAAAATTCTTTATCTTGAGGAGTCATGGAGGACCTTGGCCAAGATGCATTACGGGTGGGCATCTGGGTCCAATGAAAGGGGAATTTTGTTTTTCCCTCCGAATCATAGAAAAATGGCTTACAGCTCAACTAATATTTTGAAGTATCTCCCCTTGAAATTTTTATAGGATGAGGTGAATGGAGTGAAAAGAATGTCGCGGAGGACGAGCAGGCACGTACAGTAAATCAAATGTGGAGTGTGATAACCGTCATAAATGCGACCATTATACAAATGAGTGCAGATTAAAAGTTGATAATCATGCTGCCAATTGTGCTCAAGAAGATAGTAATCACGAACAAGATGAAGAGGATAATGCAATACTAATGGCAACCACATCATATGAAACTCCATACAATCAGACTTGGTATTTGGATACAAGTTGCACGAATCATATGTGTGGTCAGAAGGAGCTGTTTGCATATTTGGATGACTCATTTCGCACAAAAGTGAAATTCGGTGATGGCAGGTTCGTTCCGGTGACGGTAAAAGGGCGAATTCTTGTCACATTGAAGAATGGTGATCACAGGTACATCTATGATGTTTTCTATGTACCTGATATGAAAAGTAATTTGTTGAGTATGAGACAACTGGCCAAAAAGGGTTACGTGATGCACATAGTTGAAAATCAATTCATAAGTTAAGAGATCTGTTGGGCATGAAGGTTGTTCCAAATCAGAATTAAGGGAGGATGTTGGTTATTAATTCAGATTTTATTTCCCTTAAACTATTTACTGTTATTATTGCATTAGTGGTAAATTTATAAGCTATTAGTATTCTTATTTTATAGCTTCTAGTATTTATAATTTTATTATATATATTATTGAAGTAATTCAAAATGTATATATGAGTTCAGCAGTTTTACAATTTCGTGCAATTACATTCAATTAGTTTCTACAACCTTTTGTCTTCTGTTATTTCCTTCTATTAGTTTCTACAAAAATGTTGGTTTATGTTTTTTTTTATATATATACAATGTAAATATAGTTCAAGACAACTTTCATATTTTACAGGAAAGAATAATCTTGTGGAGAAGATTATGCTGACTGTGTACTCATCAAAATCCAAGAGCATAAAAAGTTCATGTGAAAGTTCATTCTCAGCAAGTGCATGCTTGTCATCAACTTGGTTAGTTGTTTCTAATTGAGTGTAATTCTTTTGTAGAGATTATATGCTTCATTAATGCATTTTCTAACTCATGTTTAATCAATGCTAACTATTTTAATCAATGCTAACTATGAAAATTATTACTTAACCTGATTAACATATATGTTATTGATTTCACTAATTGTATATCTCTCTACCTTTCTCTTCTTATAATTATACAAAATCAAATCTCTAATGTTAGTTGCTTGTTCAATCTATTCAATGGGGCTACATTTGCAGTTGTTAATACCGTATTTAGCTTAAACAATTAGTCAAAATTTTAAACTACAATAATATTAAAGTACTTTGTAAGTGACATAATTAAGGGAGATTTTATAAATAAAAAAATTAAATATTTATGTGTCGATAAAATTATAATTCAACCTTAATTTGAGAAATTTAAATATAGTAATTTGAATCTAGATAATAAACTTCTATAAATTTTTATAAATTTTTTTCACACACTCACTCACTCTTTTTTACCTTTCTCTCAGACATTTCCCTCCTACAATTCTTACTTTCATTCTCCAATCAAAAATCCAAGCACAAGCACAACCTTAAAGAATAGATGAATTAAAATTCTTTGAGTGATTATGAATGGTCGAAAGCCCTAGACAAAATCATTTTCACCTCAAACTGTTTACTAATAATGTAGGTAGACTATGAACTTAGATTAAACTAAATTTTCATAAAGGAATCTAACTCTACACATTTTATTTTTTTTTGTTATGACCATCATTACAACCAACGAATTTATGCACTTAATACATAAGAATGTTTTTATTAACCAACCCTCAACAACATTAAGTATACTTGATTGTTGATTGGATAAGCAATCATAATCATTCATGATTGTACTGCATCATTATTTTAATAAAATTATTGAAATAGTTTATAATTTTGAGGCTCTTAATCTTCACAGTTTTCTTGGTGAAGTGCTAAGGTTAAGAGCTATTTAAGCATGAGGAACAGGAACAAGTATGAGTAAGATGGAACACTGTTTTTATTTAAAGCATAGATGCATCATGCATCACAATGCACGACCATACATGACCACCTTTCACAGGCATACACATTACTTGGAGATTGCCCTAGGCATGGCCAAGAAGCCTTTAAGTGCATCAGAATCAGAGTTGAAGCACCAACCATAATCCATATAGTGATTGGGATAACGAGCACAGAAGTTTCCACTTCCTT
>Ga0123342_1009746_pt1 | contig 11311 bp, 7 predicted proteins | sample Turbeawhitnodule_FD_89960 | JGI IMG/M metagenome (GOLD analysis project Ga0123342, IMG submission 89960) | Root nodule microbial communities of legume samples collected from Mexico - Turtle bean Mexico white nodule | ecosystem: Host-associated > Plants > Roots > Nodule | place: Mexico: Nepantla... | reverse complement strand
TGGGTAATCCACTAAGCAATCAAACCAGATTACAAAACACAAACCACCAAAGTAGTGACCTTGAACCCTTCAAGAAACACACTACCTTTGGCAAAACACACCAAGAGTATTGATCTTGACCACTCAAGAACAACAACACTCCTTGGCAACACAACACCAGAAATACAACAGGTTTAGAAGGGATTACACTTGTTCACAGTACAAACTGAAATCAATACAACTGCAATCCTATTCCACTCTCTTTGAAAACCCAAAGCTTGATGTGAATGTTGAAATCTTAGAATCAACTTTGACACAACTAAAACACTCAAATATGTTTTTCTTGCTTGTTTGAAAACATAAACAAACCATTTATATTTTCCAAATATTGGTCAAAACGAATTAATGAAGGAGCGTATTCAGTTGAAAAACATTTAAAGCAGATCCAACATTCAAAACATAATTCTGTTAGGATTTTCAAAGAAACAATCGGCTAAAACCACGAAACAACCGATTGTTTGGTTTGACAGTTAAGTCAACCAAACTAAAACAATTTTCAACCTTTTCAAAAACTCCTAAGAGTAAAACAACCGGTTGATTCAACAAAACAACATATTGTTTTTCACTTAGTTGAAAAACACTTGATTTCAAAAAGGTTTTAAATCACATCAGTTTTAGATTCAACATAGGAGTGGATCACATTCTATTCTACCTAGATCCCTCCCAGAAACAACAACAACAACAGCCTTTCATCAAACACTTGGATTTGGATTCTTCAAAGCACTTGATCACTCTTGATTAACAACTCATACTTGTCGTGTGACTCAAGGTTGGCGACAATCTTAAATTAGTTTTGTTTAAAATTTCCCACTCTTTTCTTGTAAGCTTGGCCGATCTCTTTACCTATAAAAGTAGGTGCTTGATTCATGAATTTTCATATAATATATATGAGTGTTATGCTGCTGAAATTGCAAGCCTTAGCCCTCTCTTGTCTAGCTTGTCTAGTATAGACATCTTTTGATCTCTTCCCACTTTTTCCAAGTGATTTGGTCTCACCAATCACTCTCCCTACACCTCACGAAAACTACATGGAATTCATTGATTCATAAGAGCTCTCCCTGATGCATCTCCTCCATTTGCTTCCATCAACTGCAAGCTATGCTTAAGGAAAAATCAAACGGATGAAGAGGATGTTATAATTTGGTATCTAGAGCTTTGGTTCATCAAAAGCTAAGTGGTTTTTGTTCTAATTGTTTTGATCTTAATTTCTTGTTGTTTAAATTGAGTTTTTATTTTTCTTGAATTGTTTCAATTACATTTTCTTACCATTTTTATGGTGTTGTTTTTATTTCTATTCATTTCAAATGTGTTGTTATTCTTGAACTATCCATATGAATTTTTTAGACTTCCATTGAGTAAACTGTGTGTTCTTTTATATTTTTTCGAGTCTTATTTCAATTTTAATCGGTGCATTTTTTTTTAATTAAAGTCATTTTAATTTTGAATTCAAGTTCAAGTCATATTCAGTCATCTACTTCCAAGAATGTTAACAATTTCATGTAGTACCTATTCTAATTGCTTTGGTTATTTGTTTTAATTCGAGTCTTACCTATAATTTAAATTTGAGCTTTGGTGCATTTTAATTTTAATTTTTTTACATAATTGAGTTCTATACTTGTTGTTAGTTCCATACAAGTCCCAATTTCATTAATTTCTTTTATGTCTTGTGTTTGGTAAATTTGTTTTTGAAATCAATTAGGAATCCTTTGTTTTCTAGATTTTACTGTTGAATGAACTCATTTACTATAATTTGAGTTGTTGATAAAAAAAATATGAAAATCTGGAATTGAGTAATTTGAAGTGTTGAGAAAAAGTGAAAAAAAAGAGAATTACATCAAAATTTAAAAGAGAAAAAAAATAACAAATCAATTACGAATAGAGTGCAAAAGAGCTATTTCCAAATATTTGAATTGAGCAGCGATTTTGAAAATTTATAGCAATTAATTTGTGATTTGTTTCAGTGAAATTCCAATGCCAATATTTAGTTTATTCATTGATGTTTCGATGATAAAAAATTCAAACGTTGAATCCTAGTATAAATTTATTACCAAGTTTGTGAAAATTCATTAACAATTTTGTAGAGCTTTTTAGTTCTATTTATCTATTCGAGATACTTTCTTTAGGACTTAATTTGTGTACTAACCTTTTTTTGTGAACCTTATTTTCTTGATTTTAAATTTTATTGTCTAATAATTTGAGTAATGTCTAGCATAAACTCTTTTTGTAGTAGTACTTGTTTTTAACTTGAGTTTTTGTTGCTTTAAATTGTTGAAGATTGGAGCTTTGATGTATCAAATCCATATGAAGCCTGAAGCTGTGCTGCTTTCTAGGTTTAGGTTTAGATTAGGGTGTTTAGAATCTTTGTAAGATCAGTTATTGAAGTCTACACAAAGCTTAATTCAATCTGTTTTAAGATTCTAAGTGTTTTTCCAAGCAAAGAAAAAACAACCAGTTGATTTAACAAAATAACCGGTTGTTTGTCACTTAGTTGGCTGAAAGTTGTGAAACTGTTTTTTGAATCAGTTGTGTAACTATTTGACTGCTAGTGGAACTCAGTGGTTTGACTGAGAACTGAATGTAGCTCAGGGATTGAGTGAACCAGTATAAATTCTCTATGTAAATCACTTTTTCCCTTAAACTCTCTAACTGTTTGATATTTTGTTGCTATAAACAACCGATTAAATCGTGACTTTAACCGGTTGAAATTCTGATAACTGTTTTTGTTGGATTGTTTGATTGCCTTCCTTAAGGGCTTATCTGAGTTGTTTGTTAAGGATTCATTCCGAAGTAAGTATGTGCGAAAATCTTTGATAAAACAATTCACCCCCTCTTGTTTAAGCCATCAATTTTAACAATTGGCATCAAAAACTAAGTTCTTGAAAATTATTCAAGTCCTTGTTTCTAGTTTTTTGAAAAATCTTTTTGATGGCTGATAAAATGCTTTTTGGGGAAGGTGCTTCTTTGAACAAAGCACCTCTGTTTTATGGTCAAAATTATCCAATTTGGTGCATAAGAATGAAGTTCTTTATTCAATCTTTAGATAAGGACATTCGAAATGTTATTTCAAATAATACCTATATGCATATGCCTGAAATTAATTATGCATCATCTAAAGAACATCTTGATTGTATAACACAACATATTATTGTTTCTGCCTTAGATTCTGATGAATTGCTCAAGATTTCATAATGTATCTCAACTAAGGAAATGTGGGATACACTTGAGAAATGACACAAGAATTCATGGAGTGACTTAATGGATAAAGAAGAGTCTTCTACTGATTCAATCTCTTTTGAAATCAAGATGGAAGTCTGCTTAGTGACCAAGGAAGAATCTGAATCAAGTCAAGTAAGTACAGCCTCTTCTAGCAAGTGTGAAATTTTTTTTTCAATTGCTTGATGCTTTCCAAGAAATCCATGAAGAAGCTAAGAGATTAACTTTTTCAAATAACCGATTGAAATGTGAAAACAACAAGTTGAAAAAGAGAATCACAGTTATGGAAAATGATTTGAACCAATCAAATGCTGATTTAAAAAATCTTTAACTGATTTATAAAATTTCTTCTTCAAAATGTGATTCAAGTTTTTGCAAAAATAGTGAGTCCCTTCAAAAGAAAGTTTTATATCTTGTGAAAACAGTTGATACCATTTCAAAAGAGAAATCAAACCTTGAAGATGTGTTAGCATCTCAAACATGTGTTTTTGGAAAATCTAGTTTGGGTTTTAACCCCCAAAGTAAACAAAGTGGATGTTCAAAACCTTTTTCAACTTTCACCAAAAAACAATCGGTTAAAAAGTCGAAACAACCGGTTGTTTGTTGTTTCTATTGCATGAAAAATGGTCATTCTGTTAGGTTCTGCAGGATCAGGAAGTTTTCTGTTCTTAAGGGTATTCTTAAATGGGTTCCTAAGGATCCTAATGTTCCTTGGAAACATATTAACACTCATGGACCCAAATTCGTAAGGGGACCAGATCTAGCAACCTGATTTTAATTTTTGCAGGGTTGCTTTTTGAGAAAGAATTTTAAAGAGCAAGATTACTTTCAAGCTTTGCTGTGTGGTAACAAGTTCTAATCATAGGATCTCTTGTTCTGTAAATGCAGGTGCTTTCTATCCTGTTTAGTATCTTGTAATTGTACATCTTTTACATACTGTTTGTGTTTGAAATCCTGTAAAGACAGAAAGTGTTTTGTCTAGAGGTGTTGTGTGTGCAAAGGGGGTGCGTAGGCTTTGTGGGATTCAAAGTCACCTCTTTGTGTGTATGCTTGTAATATGTGATTGCTAGTGGAACTCAATGGTTTGACTGAGAACTAGATGTAGCTCAAGGATTGAGTGAACCAGTATAACTTCTGTGTGTAAATCTCTCTTTCCCTCAAACTCTCTAACTGTTTGATATTTCGTTGCTATAAACAACCGATTAAATCGTGACTTTAACCGGTTGAAATTCTGATAACTTTTTTATTGGATTGTTTGATTGCCTTCCTTAAGTGCTTATTTGAGTTGTTTATTAAGGATTCATTTTGTAGCAAGTATTTGCGAAAATCTTTGATAAAACAATTCACTCCCTCTTGTTTAAGCCATTAATTCTAACATAAATTTGTTTGACACTAAATTGGAATAGCTAAATATCTTTGGTGATTAGTGGAGCTGAAATTTGGTGCAAACTAAATCATTGGAGAAGCAAGGATAGGAATCAATTAGGTTGAATATCCTAAAGAGGTGAAGTAAAGGAAAATCAACCTAAAAATGCCACAAGCAAGAAGAGCAAATTATTTTGGAGTGCATAATATAGGAAATTTTAGTGCATTTAAATTGTTGATCTTTTTTATTGTATTTCTTTGAGTTGTATTTGCTTTAAACGTTTAATTAGTGGATTAATTTTTACACCTTAGTTTGATGAGTGTGTCTTCAAGGTCTAAGGTGCGAAGAAGTCTCACCTAGGAAACACCTAGTTTAAAAGCTTTCGAGTCTTGGCAATTTTAATTGTTTTATTGCTTTTCATTTATTGTTTTAAATAGTGTTTTTCATCTTGGTTGTGTTTCTAAGAATTTGATTAGAAATTTTTTTATGAAGTTTGTTGGGATAGTATCTGGCTAAGAAAGGATTACTAGTTAAGTGATCCTAGTGGTCCACTTGCCTTTCATGGGAAACTACCTAGTGCACTGAGTCTATTTTTCTCTTTGGAAATTGTTCTTAACATAAACTTTAAACATGTCTAAACATACTTCTCATCTCAGTGAAAGTGATTTAAGCTCTACAAAATCTCTAAAAGAAATGACTAAAGATCTCCAATCACTTTAACTAAGACAATTACAACATGAGAATCAAATTGTTGAAGAAAAGAAAGAAAAAGATTCTCATCTTGCAATTCTTGAGGAGGAGTTGAAAATGGTTAAACAAAGAGATGAATATAAAAAAAAAAAGTCTCATCCACCTAGTTCTAGGTCTAGTGATTCTCATTCTGAGGAAGGGAGTCTTAGGATCAATGATTATTATCAACCTATGCCTAGGAGAACTAGAAGAGAAAGCCTTAAAAATAAAATCAAAGTTGATTTACCTTACTTTTATGGGAAGGAAAATGTTGAAGTCTACTTAGATTGGGAAACAAAAGTTGAACAACGTTTTGCTTGCCATCATGTTAGTGAGAAAAGGAAAGTATCCATGGCAACTTTAATCTTTCAATCAAATGCTATATATTGGTGGACAATTCTAGAAAGAGAGAGACGTCTCCATAAGGACCTTCCCATTGCTTATTGGAATGACCTTACGGAAGCTTTGAGACGTCGCCATATTCCTTTTTACTTCAATAGGGAGTTGATAAACAAGCCCCAAAGACTCTAACAAAAGAATATAAATGTAAAGGAGTATGTGCAAAAAATTGAGTTATACATGATGATAACATCCATTAGGGAGGAAGAAACCACCACAATCTCTAGGTTTTTGAGTGGTCTAAAGTCTTGAGATAAGGGATAAAGTATAATTTTTTCCCTACAGGGATCTGAATGACTTAGTCCAACATTGTATAAAAGTTGAACAACAAAATTTGAGAAAAGGGTCAAGTCGAAAAGAAAGTTCTTACTCTAACTCTTATCCTAAGAAAAAGTATAAGAAATAGTACAAAAGGGAGGAGAGTTATCCTAAGGAAAAACCCAAATTAGAAACTCCCAAGAGCCTAGAGAGAGGAAAAGCTATGCAAACCCCACAAACTCGCACTAGAGAGATTTAATGTTTTTAATGTCTTGTTAGAGGTCATATATAATCTCAATGTTCCAATAGAAGAACTATGATCTTAAGGAGCAAAAATGAATACAATAGCCATGAAGATGAAGCTAGTGATGAGGATAAAGAAAAGAGTGGAGGTGCATATCCACGTGAGGGGGAATTATTGATGATTAGGAGAACCCTCAACAATCAACCTATTATGAAACATGAGTCACAAAGAGAGAACATCTTTCGTACAAAATGTAAAATTTTAAAAAATACTTGTTCTCTCATTGTAGATAATGGCTCTTGATGCAATTGTTGTAGCATTACGTTGGTTGAAAAAGCTAAATCTACAAGTTATTCCCCACCTTTAACCCTATAAGTTGCAATGGTTGAATGAAAAGCGAGATTTAATTGTAGATAAACAAGTAAAAGTAAGTCTTTTTGTGGGTAACTACAATGATAAGGTTTTATGTGATGTAGTACCCATGAAAGCTTGTCATATCTTATTGGGAAGGCCTTGACAATTTGACAAGAAAACTACTTACAATGGCCTTACCAACGAGATAACATTTACTCATAATTCTAAATATTTTGTGCTTTTTCCTTTAACACTTACACAGGTGATAGAGGGTCAAGTGCAAATGAAAATCAAAAGAGATCTTGAAAAAAAATATCTCAGAAATCAAAGGATAGTCCTTATGGACAATGCTAAGGCGTGGAGAAGAGTTCTCCTTCTCATGAAGTCATTCAGATAGAAACAAATTTGAGAAAAAAAGTTGAGAAAATTTTTCTATTTGAACAACCTTCAGGCCTCCTTCTTTGTAAAGGAACACTTACATGCACTGCCACACTTTCAGAACCAAGTTTTCTACCTCCTAAAATCAAAAGTCTTTTAAGAGAATTTGATGATGTGTTCCCCAAGGAAGGATCAATTGGACTTCCACCTTTTAGGGGCATAAAACATCAAATAGATTTAGTGCTTGGAGCTAGTCTACCAAATAGAACAACATACATAATTAATCCAAAAGAGACTAAGGAGATAGGATACCAGATTCAAGAATTATTGGAGAAGGGTTGGGTACAAAAAAGCCTAAGTCCTTGTGTTGTACCTATTTTGTTGGTGCCTAAGAAAGATAGTAAGTGGAGAATGTGTTGTGATTATAAAGCCATCAATAATATCACTATCAAATATATTATGTTAGTGAAAAATTACATGGTGCAACCTTCACTTATCCTACCTATGATAAAAAGCTCTATGCACTTGTGAGGGTCCTACATATTTGGGAACACTATCTAGTTTCAAAAGAATGTTATTCATAGTGATCACGAGTCTTTGAAATATCTCAAAGGTCAACATAAGTTGAACAAACGCCATGCAAAGTGGGTGAAATTTCTAAAGCAATTTTCTTATGTTATCAAATACAATAAGGGCAGTACAAACATTGTGGCAAATGCTCTATCTCGAAGACATGCCCTATCTTCTAAACTTGGAGTCCAAATTATTGGATTTGAAAACATACTTTAACTTTATGAGAATGATAACGATTTTGCATCAACCTTTGCTAGCTGAAAACATAGAGCACAAGAAGGTTTTTATATTTCTGAAAGGTATTTGTTTAAAGAAGGAAAAATTTGTATACCTCAAGGAACATATAGAAAACTCCTTGTCAAAGAGTGACATGAAGGAAGTCTCATGGGTCATTTTGGAGTTGATAAAACTCTAGATCTTTTAAAAGGGAAGTTCTTTTAGCCGCATATGAGAAATATGTTCAAAGACATTGTTATAGATGTATCTCATGTTTAAAATCTAAATCTGAGAGAATGCCTCATGTGCTCTATACTTCTTTACCTCTTGCTTGTGCTCCATAGGAAGATATTAACATGTATGTTATCTTAAGGCTTCCTAGGGCATAAAGAGGTTTTGATTCCATATTTGTCGTAGTGGATATGTTTAGTAAGATGACTCATTTTATACCATGACATAAAGTGGATGATGCTAATAACATCTCCAAACTCTTCCTTAGAGAAGTGGCCCGACTTCATGGTCTACCTAAAACCTTAGTGTCAGATAGAGATCCAAAATTTGTTAGCAATTTCTAAAGAACTCTCTAGAAAAGGCTAGGAACTAAACTGAATTTCTCAACCCCTTGTCATCCTTCGACTGATGGACAAACAAAGGTAGTAAATAGATCTCTATCAATTATGCTTATGTCATGAAAGGAAATCGCAATTCTTGAGATAAGTACCTTCCTCATATAGAGTTTGCATATAGAAGGGTGGTCCATAAGACTACTAATATTTCTCCATTTGAAGTTGTATATGGTTTTAATCCTCACTCCTTTGGATTTGTTACCTTTACCTAATCCACATGAAGTTGTGCATAAGAAAAGGATAACAAAAACTGAATTTGTTAAGAAATTACATGAGAAGGTTAGAAATAAAATGATAAATACATAAAGCATAACAATAAGGGGAAAAGGGAGATAGTTTTTAATGAGGGAGACTGGGTTTGGCTTCACCTTAGAAAAGATAGATTCCGTATGTAGAGACAATCTAAGCCTAGTCCCCGAGGAGATGGACCTTTTCAAATCCTCAAGAAAATAAATAATAATGATTATCAGTTAGATCTGCCTAAAGAATATGAAGTATGTGCTACTTTGAATGTTATAGATCTAACACCTTTTGCAAGTAGCACAAATGATGAGGCAAAGACTTTTGATTTGAGGCAAATCCTCTTTAAGAGGGAGGGATGTTGGTAGAGGTCTCAATTCAGGACCAACCACTAGGGCAATGGCCAAAAGAATCCAAGAAGATTGAGACTTTGCTACTAATGGTACATGCACTCTCTTATATATGTTTGAATGTGTCATAACCTAGTGTAATTTTTAGAGTAGAATTTAAATTTCTTGCTTAAAAGTAGAATAGGATTTTGGCTTTGTATTTTGGCCTTGAGTAGATTAGGGTTAGGGTTAGGTTTCTAAAACATACCTAACGTATAATTGAGCTTAATTACAACACACATTAAACCCTAGACTAATCATTATATACCTAATTAAAACACGAGGTGTACACCTCACTCATGCTTGTCGTGTAACTCAAGGTTGGTACCAAGTTTGAATTAGTTTTGTTTGAATTTTCTCACTATTTTCTTGTAAGCTTGGTCGACCTCTTTACCTAAAAAAGGAGGTGCTTGACTTATGAATTCTCATATTAAATATATGAATGTTATGCTGCTGAAATTGCAAGCCTTAGCCGTCTCTTGTCTAGCCTGTCTAGGATAGACACCTTTTTTTCTTTATCTATTACCACTTTTCCCAAGTGATTTGGCCTCACCAATCACTCTCCCTACACCTCATGACAACTTCAAGAAATCCATGACTTCATAGGAGCTCTCCTTGATGCATCTGCTCCATTTTATTTCGCCAACTCCAAGCTATGCTCAAAGAAAAATGAAGAGGATGCTATCAGAACTTGATACAAACCAACTCGACAAGCAAATGACTAAGGACACCACAAACTCTTCACAGCTAGGTCAGTCTTCTCGACATACAAAACAAAGCCTACCAAATCTCAGAAGAGCCTCAGTAGACGGAGAACCAGATTATCAATTGTTTTTTCCTTCTAGTCCTCTTACAAAACAAGTTAAGTAAATAAATTGGGGTCACTTTAGGCTTCAATTAGCAAAATAAGCTAGAAGATGGTGTACTTAGTAAATTGGGCTTGTGCCAAAGCCCACCTTAACCTAGCTTATAGAAAGTCACCCATGTGCCACCCATGTGCTCACATTTGACCTAGTTTCTAGAAGCTTGTAGTCATTTACACCCCTATCCTTCATCTCTTCCTCTCCAGCGCACTCATATCTAATAATAGGGTGTCTCCCCTCTTGTAAATGACACATTGAATTTTGAATAGAAAAGAAACTCTGTCAGAGTGTTTAGTGAGTTGAGTCTCATATTATCTTTGGATCTTATCTTGAGTGCACAACACCTCAAGTGGCAACTCTTCATCACTCATCTTGGAGTCTCATTCCGCTCCAAGTGACCCCACTCTCACCATCCATAAGTTTTCTCTTATCTCTTCATCTTTTTCTTTTCTTCACCATGCACCATTTCTCTTCCTTTTTATATCATGTGTTCTTCTTTTTCCCTTTTGAGTTTCTACATTGTTTGTTTTTCTATTTATGCTCTTTAATTTTTGCACATCATCATCACCCTATATTGTGTTTTTTTCTTTGTCCTCTAGAAGTGAACTTTCACACTGACATAATCACTTGGTTAAGTTCGTGTCTAGTGAGAATATTTTTTGGATTTTTCACCATATTCTGCTTAAAAATCAAAAACTCATAAACAAGTGCAACTCATAACAAAGTACAATTTTAAAATCAACTCATATCATAACTCTCCTTACGCCTATTTTTTAAGAATCAAAGATGACTACAAAGATCCAACAAATTAGAATGCTGGAGTTTTTGGTTTTATTGTAAAGATAATAATTATGTTTTTGAAGAATGAGAACGTTTTACTTTTAATGTTTTATTGTTACTTTTGAAATTTCTACAGTTGTACCCCTTTTTTTCCTTCTGGGTGGAAAAAAAATCCATCACTCTCTCATTCTGTAATGCAATAGTTTATTTCTTTTTAAATGGGTGACCACCATTGGTGAATTATAATTTAGAATATTGAGCTAGGATTTAACTTATTTTATCGTAAAAAATTAATTAAATCCTAATTCCTTTATGGAGTGATTTATTTGACATCCGTTTTTATTCAATATAGAACACTTTGATGCGTTTGACAATTTATACCCCAAATAAATATGATTATATTATTAGGATTTAATCGTACACTTTAATTTTCTCATGAAATTATTATTTGAATGAATAAGTGAGAAAAGTAATTCCATAGTTTAGGTGGTTTTAAATTTTGGAAATTGTTCTTACAAAAAGGACCAAGAACACTCAAACTAAAACAAGATGGCCTTTTACAGATCTTCTGATTTCGGGCTATACTCTCGGGTTTCTATTGGGCTGGATTACTTCTTGGGCTGGACTCTCAACTGGGCTAGGCT
>Ga0123342_1009744_pt1 | contig 11313 bp, 7 predicted proteins | sample Turbeawhitnodule_FD_89960 | JGI IMG/M metagenome (GOLD analysis project Ga0123342, IMG submission 89960) | Root nodule microbial communities of legume samples collected from Mexico - Turtle bean Mexico white nodule | ecosystem: Host-associated > Plants > Roots > Nodule | place: Mexico: Nepantla... | reverse complement strand
TCAAAATGCTTTAACATCCAAGTTGCAAAAAAATTGCAGATGCAAAAGAAAAAGGCATGGAGGAGGATTTATCACCCTCTCAGAGAATCCACTTCTTCCTGTGTTGATGCATCAAGTGTTAAGAAATTCTTAACAGTGGATCATCGATTGAACTCTAAGGACAAAATCATGGCCCGCTCCAACTACATTACCACTAAATTAAAATTATGAAAGCTTCACAACTTAGTGCAATTGGTGGGTTCTCAATACTAATTACCTTACCCCCGTTGCCTTCGACTTCTTCGTTCCCTCCTCGCCGCCATTCCACCTGTCTCCCTCGCTGCTTTCCTTGTGTTGCTTTGACGACGACGGGTATTCGTCAAAGTACTCCCCATTTCCATGCGCCTTCTTCGAATCCAGCCTCCGCTTCTCCCCGGAATCCGTATCCTTCGATAACTTCTCTCCTCCTTGCTCCTCTGATCCTTCGCGTCGGAATCTCGCTCGGAGTCGGAGTTTTCCCTCGCATCCGAGAACTGTGCTTGCTCGATTTATGCTTCGAACTATGCGGCATCGTGGAGGCGAACCACGAAACAACAAAACCCTAACCGTGGAGTTGAATCGGGAGAAGTGGAGCGTGTCGCGAACAGAAACCCTACTAATAAGGAATTGAGTGAGAGAGAATGAAGCGGTTGAACCCTAAAAGAGAGAGTCATCGCACCGGATTGCGGAGATCGAATGTTAGAAAAAAATTAGAGGAAGGTCCAATAGGTTGATTAGGGTTAATTGTGGAAGAGCGCGTAAAGGTTAAGTTGAGCAGTAGAAGAAAATCACAACCAGATTGTAGGACCCTCTCTTTCTCTATTTTTTAGCCACCGAATATGTTGAGCAGTATGTTTAATCTACTGTGTAGGGCTGTATAATTGGTCTTTGGTTTATCGGCGTTGATGAGTAATGAGAATTGGAGGAGAGGAGAACTAGGGATAACAATAGTATTTTTATTTTATTATTATTATTATTATTATTATTATTTTTGTTATTATCATTATTATTTTATTCATATTCTTATTATTTCTATTTTTATTTATTATTATTATTTTATTAAAGAATTACATTTTCTAAAAAATAAACATATTTGGTGGTTGATTTGGTGTCAGAAATAAGTAATTACATTTAGCGACCGAAAGAAAATCAATGGCTAAAAAATAAACATATTTGGTGGCTGATTCGGTGGCAGAAATAAGCAATTACATTTAGCGACCGAAAAAAAAATGGTGGCTAAAAAATAAACATTTTCGGTCGCTAATTCGGTGACAAAAATAAGCAATTACATTTAGCGACTGAAAGAAAATCGGTGGCTAAAAAATAAACATTTTCGGTCGCTAATTCGGTTGCAGATATATTTTTTCAAATTTATTCAAAACAGCCACCACTTTAGCGACCGATGGTTTTGTCACTCTCATGTTCAGTCGCTAAACTAACTAACATCACTAAAACTTTATTTGGTTGCTATTTCGGTTGCAGATTTGAGACTGAGGGTATTCAGTGGCTATTTCAGTCGCAAATTGCGACCACTCATTTTCGGTCGCTAAATTCGGTCACTAAATAGTTATTTTCTTGTAGTGTGAATAGAAGAAAAGTTACTCTGCATAATTTGTGTGATGCTAGTGAGGCTTGTTCCTCTTAGTCTTATCTTGTGATAATATTAGAGCTCTCAAGTGGCGGCTTCCAACACTTATCTTGGAGTAAATTCATCCTCCAAGTGGCGTGCTCATCATCTCAACTCCACCCTCACAAGCTTCCTATTTCCTTCATCTTTTCGTTCCATTATTATTCCATTCTATTCATAAATACGTTATTGTTTTGGTTTCCTTATTTCTATTCGGCCATTGTCTTTATCATTACCTTCCATGCTTAAATTCCGCACCATATTCTTGTCATCATCTTCACCTTATAATGGTATTTTCCTTTTGCCTTTGTGAAATGAACCTTCACATATACTTAACCACTTGGTTAAGTTAATATCCAGTGGGGATTTTCCTTAGGTTTTCACTCATAATTGCGTAAAAATCTCAATCCTAAAACTAAAGTGTCACCTAAATGAAAACTCTTAAAATCAACTCACATCATGTGGTTATCAGAGCTTAGGTTCTTATGCTTAATTTGCTTGAGTTGATTCGGCACTTTACAATTTCTTTACACTCAAGTACCTTTAATTCTTGTCTTTAAATTTAGCTACCTTTACTTTCTTGTCTTTAAATTCTTGTCAATATTTTCTTGCATTTTATTTTCCTGCCCTTTAATTCTTGCAATTTTTGTTTAGGCCATATTAATATTCATAACATTTTTTGTTTTGAATATGTTTCTTGTTATGTCTTTTGTTGATCTTTCCTTTTACTTTGAGTCTTATGTTCATTAGTGTTTTAGGAGTCCTCGTTTTGATTCTACTTACTTGTTTTTAATTTTGAAGTTTGAAAAGTAATTACAAACTTGTTTTTAGTAGAAGTAAATTTAAAGTTCCAAACAAATGATTTTAAGTGTTCAATTATATTGAATCCTAAAATTTTTGTGAAAATTGAAAGTTTTTGAAAAATATGCATGATGCAAATTATCCTCATTTCTTTCCATAAGTAAATTAGTATAAAAGATAAAAAAAAAAAAGCAAAGGAAAGTTTAAAACGCATTTTTTGCTCTCACATTACCCAAGCAAAACATTTTCCAAATATGGATTCAACTTGATTGGCAAATTGTTTTCAACCTTTGTGGAAATTTTGATCCTTTTGCTTTATCAATTTCTAAAGAAAAACAAAAGTTTCATTGTTAAAAGTTTAGTAAGTATCTTAGAGTCATTTTGTGTGCCTTTTCTTGCTTGTCTTCCTTTTCAAGTTTTGTCATATTCTCTTTTTCAAATTTGCTTTAGCTTTTCTTGTTTAGTCTATAGTCTTATCCTGTGAGAATTTGAGAGCTCTCAAGTGGCGGCTTCCAACACTTATCTTGGAGTAAATTCATCCTCCAAGTGGCGTGCTCATCATCTCAACTCCACTCTCATAAGCTTCCTATTTCTTTCATTTTTTGCTTCCATTATCATTCCATTTTATTCATAAATATGTTCTTGTTTTGGTTTCCTTATTTGTCTTTATCATTACCTTCCATGCTTAAATTTCGCACCATATTCTTGTTATCATCTTCACCTTATAATTGTATTTTCATTTTGCCTTTGTGAAATGAACCTTCACATATACTTAACCACTTGGTTAAGTTAATGTCCAGTGGGGATTTTCCTTAGGTTTTCACTCATAATTGCGTAAAAATATCAATCCTAAAACTAAAATGTCACCTAAATGAAAACTCTTAAAATCAACTCACATCAAAAGGGATAGGATCGGAAAAGGGAAAAAAGGGGCAGCCTTAGGGTTTGACAGTCAAACCCGCATCTTAGGCTTGTCTTTCTAGAAACTAGGTCAAAATTCCTTCCAAAAGGGTTAGGAACAAGCTAAAATGATACCCACACCCTCTATTATGCTAAAGGTACCTTATTCTAGCCTATATTTTCTATTTGGACCCCCAAAGTGAGCCCAATTATTTAGAACATATTTGTAATTGTCCCGACCAGTCCTCAGTCATCGACCCAGAGACTGACCTCAGACATTGCACACCGATGCTTGGTGATGGAAGGGGGGCCACGAGGTGAACCCCAGATATACTCACTAGGAGATTGGTTAGTCTTTTGACAGAGGTATTCTAAGCCCGATGTTGGAGATCGATATCGAACCTCACCAGTAGAGGGAGGAGATCGGACATCGGTCGTCAGAACGTTGCAGAGGACCACGTAAGGTGAGACCTAGAGTTTTGTTAAGATAACAGTGAAAGACAAGAGATATGTGGGAAGCCTAAGTCACAAGGAATCCATGCACGTGGTGTGTATGACACATGAAGGCACAACACATGTGGAAAATCCTAGGAGGCGTTAAGGCCCATCAGGATTAGGGTTTCCAGGGAAAGTTGCATGCATGGCACGTGAATACTTAGGGCACCCACGAAGCAGATTGCGCTAGAGATTAGGTGCATAAGTTGGTATCCAAACGACCACTCTGTCATTCGTTGCACTCCAGTTAAGGGAAGTTCATGTGCCAGATAGACTAAGATTCTATGAATAGCGACACAAGGACATTCTCCAAGGAGTCCTAGTCAAGGGCAACAATGCAAAGGTAAACTCTAGTTTCCGCCTATATAAAGGGTGCCAAAACCCTAACAAGGTACACAGTTTCTAAGACTGAAGCTAATATACACACTTGGTGTTTCTTTTCCCTAACACTGACTTGAGCGTCAGAGTGCAAACGGCCGCTAGGGCGCCCCTTTGTCTTTGCAGGTGAGAGGTTTCTTGATCAAGAAGGCACGTTTCTCAGGCGAGATCGAAGGGCCACAACAGTTGTTGGAGTCAACCGGCAGAGCGAGTCAACCGGCAGGAACAATAATCATTTAAAAAGACCAGCAGGAAGAAATTATGATATTTTGGTTTATAGTTTCTTCTTCTTGTGATGTTTTTTTCTCGAGGCTTGGTGGGGCCTAACTTTGTATCTTGAGATGACTGACCTTTTTGGGAAGTGCTTGTTGTGTCCTTAGTCATTTGTCAGTTTGTATCATGCTCCCTAGGTTCGAAAGAATTCGTCCTCGAATTTAGAACTCCTGCAAATAAGATAGTGAGTTTGTTTACATGATTTGTATATGGTAGGTGTGAAGCACACTTATGTTCATTAAGCTTAGGGTGATTACATGGTTGAATTCTAGCTACAGGCCATGTTTGGAAAGAATATTTGGGAATGAAATGATTTATGGAGAATCCTCTTAGAAGGTGATAACCTTTAGGAGGTTTTTGAATATCATCCCTAAACTTCTAAATCAAACATGTGAAGTATTTAGAATGTTTAAGAAATGAAAAAGACAAGGAAGAAAAACACCTTTGAGGTGAAGTGATGATACTCGTGTTATCTTGTCCTTCAATTTCTCTTTCATTTTCACTTTTGGTTTTTGTTTTAATTTGGTCTATATTTACCTCTTGTAACATTATTGTTATTTTATTTGGACAATTGGCAGCTATGTGCCCAAAACCTAAACATTTCAAACATTTTGTTCTTGAAGTTTTGGTGGGTGACTTAGGGGTAGAGGTAGAAGGATTGCGTTTAGAAACTTTTTGGTGAGAAGTGGTTTCTTTTGAAAAACTAGAAGGAGAAGTTTTGGTAGAATTTTTGTTTGTATCCTTCCATGAAGATTTGTAGAAGCCATCATTATGAGTATTTTTTAAAGTTGTTTTCTTCAAAAGTTGTGATTCCACCTTAATGGCTAGGTGAACCACTTTCTTTAAAGAAGAGTACTCATATAATTCTACGATATCTTCAATTTCTCTCCTCAAACCACTTACAAACCTAGCTATCTTTGACTCTTCATTATCATGCATATTAATTTTAGTCAAAGTTGTTTCTAAGTCTTTAAAGTATTCATCTACCATCCTAGGTCCTTGATGAAGTCGTTGGAGCTTCAACTAGAGTTCCTTCCTATAAGGAGGAGGAACAAACCACGTGCGCATACATGCTTTCAAATCATACCAAGAGACCACGGTTGGCCTCTTGTTTAGCCCAATGTCCATTACAGTTTGTTGCCACCATTGGTTGACATAGTCTAAAAAAACTAAGGAAGCTAACCTAACCTTTTGGTCCTTGGTGACCTTATAAACATTAAAGATATGATCAATCTTAGCTTCCCATTCTAAATACAAAGTAGGGTCATTGGACCCACTAAAACTAGGTAACTTTACAAAATCAAAAGAATATTGTGGTTGGTGTTGATGGTGTCGTTCGTCAAAATTGGTCAATCTCCATTCTTCCTCTTCCTCTTGATTTTGCCTCGCTTGAGCTTCTTCTAGTCTTTACAATCTTTTCGCAAGTTGGCTTAGTTTCTCGTCTTTGTGGACAAGTTGCTTCTTGACCTTCACAAGTTCTCCCAAAAGGTGGGCTTTGTTATATGATTGTAGTTTGGAAGATTCACCTAAAGACAAATGACCCATAGTTGTTGCACAAAGGAACAAACAAATAGTGAAAAGAAGTTAGTAAAAACAAAGTGAATTCAAGGTTGCGGAAATTGAAGAAAAAACACTCTAAGCACTCAACAAACCAGATTTCATCCCTTAGCCAAGGTCTTTCTTGTGGTTGAAAAACTCTCAACTGAAAAATGTCAAAGCCTCAACACTTGCTCAAGGTAGATTCACCACAAAACTTGAGGAAAGAAAGAAAAAACAAACAAGAAAAGCTTAAACAAGAAAAGGCTAAACCAAATTTGAATCAAGAGATTATGACAACACTTTGAAAAAGATGATAAACAAGGGAAGGCACACAAAGAGACTCTAAGAAACTTACTAAACTCTTAACTATGAAACTTTTCTTCAGAACTTTGTTAAAGCAAAAATATAAAAAATTCCACAGTTGAAAACAATTTGCCAATCAAGTTGAATCCGTATTTTGGAAAATGATTTTCTTTGACAAAGGATAACCAAAGATGCTTTTTAAACTTTTCTTTGCTGTTTTTTTATACTAATTTGACTTATGGAAAGAAATGACCATAGTTTACATCATGCATAATTTCCAAGAACTTTCAATTTTCACAATTTTTTTTGTTTGGATTCAATATAATTGAACACTTGGAATCATTTGTTTGGAACTTGGAATCATTTGTTTGGAACTTGAAATCCACTTCTACTAAAAACAAGTTTCTAATTACTTTTCAAAATTCAAAATTAAAAGCAAGTAAGTAGAATCAAAACAAGGACTCCTAGAACACTTATGAACATAAGACTCAAAGTAAAAGGCAAGATGAATAAAAGACATAAAGAAAAACATATCTAAAAGCGAAAAATGCTATGAATATAAAATGGCCGAAATTTTTTTTTGCGAGAATTAATGGGCTGGAAAATAAAATGCAAGAAAATAAAGACAAGAATGTCAAGGTACTTGAATTTAAAGACAAGAAATTAAAGGTACTTGAATTTAAAGACAAGAATTAAAGGTACTTGAATGTAAAGAAATTGTAAAGTGTCGAATCAACTCAAGCAAATTAAGCATAAGAACCTAAGCTCTGATAACCACAAGATGTGAGTTGATTTTATGCTTGATCATTAGGTGACACTTTGATATTTATGATTGAGATTTTAAGACAATTAAAGAGTGAAAACCTAAGGAAAATCCCCACTGGACATTAACTTAACCAAGTGGTTAAGTAGATGCGAAAGTTCATTTCGTAAAGGCAAAAGGAAAACACAAGTATATAGTGAGAATGATGAAAAATATGGTGCAGAGTTGAACAAACAATAAAGGAACAAAGACAAGACCGAATTGAAATTCAAAGAAGCAAAAGTAAGAACATGTTTAAGATAGAATGGACTGGAAATGGATAAATGGAAGAGATGATGAAAGAAGAACTTAGGGATGGTGAAACAATGAGGAATCACACCACATGATGGGGTGGAATCACCAAGATGGGTGAAAGGAGGCCGCCACTTGAGAGCTTCATATCTCACAAGATAAGACCAAGTTTGGAGGAGAACACTCACTCACTACTCACACAAAAACTGTGCATAATTTCTTTACTATAATTTCTACTTGTAAAATAAACTAGGTAGACCTCTTATTTATAGGTGAAGGAGCCTTGGAGAACAAGCTAAAGGGGTAGGATGGGAAAAGGGAAAAAATGGGCAGCCTTAGGGTTTGACTTAGTCAATCCCGCATCCTAGGCTTGTCCTTTTAGAAACTAGGTCAAAATGCCTTCAAATGGCTAGGAACAAGCTAAAATGCTACCCACACCCCCTATTATGCTAAAGGTACCTTATTCTAGCCTATATTTTTTATTTGGACCCCCAAAGTGAGCCCAATTATTTACAACATATTTGTAATCATTTAAAAAGACAAGGAGGAAGAACTTCTAATATTTTGGTTTATAGTTTTTTCTTCTTTTGCTGATTCTTTCTCGAGGCTTGGTAGGCCCCAGCTTTGTATCTTGAGATGACTGACCCTTTTAGGAAGTGCTTGTTGTGTCCTTAGTCACCTGTCGGTTTGTATTACCATGTTTGGAAAGATTGTTTGGGAATGTCAAATCTTTTGGAAGAAAATCCTCTTAGAAGGTCGAAACCTTGAGGAGGTGTTTAAAAATCATTCCTAACAGTCTTTAGCATAGATGGTGGGTAGGTAGAAACCTTTGGTAATGAAAAAGGTAAGGAAGAAGGACACCTTGGAGGTGCAATTTGTAGCATGGCTCCAGTCAACATGATTTATTTAGTGGTGGAAGATGATATGTTGTGACTCAGTTTATCTTTTCTTTCTTTCTCTTTTTCATTTTCTCTTTTTGTTTTCATTTTTAATTGATCCTGATGAACCTCTTTGGGAGAGAGAGGTTTTAAGATAACCTTGTGTCCTTGGAAGGTAAAAGTCATTTTGTTGGTTAGTCCATCATGTAGAACTTATCTATCATATTGCCATGGCCTTCCTAAAAGAATATGTGATGCTTCCATTGGCACAACATCACATAAAACCTCATCTTTATACTTTCCTATAGAAAAAGTTATGAGGACTTTTTTATTTACCATGATTTCTCCTTCGACACTACGCCATTATAGTTTATAGGGCTTTGTATGAGAGATAGTGGATAAACCAAGCTTCTCCACTACTCATGTACTTGCCACATTAGCACAACTAGCCCCATCTATTATCATGGAACATAACTTGTTGTTGATAAGGCAGCGAGTGCGGAAAATATTTTCTCCTTGGGTGTCATCCAAAGGTTTTGGAATTGTGCCCAACATTCGCCTTATTACCACTAAGTCACCTTCACAAGGTATCTCACATTCATTATCACTAGGGTTTTTGAAGAGGAAGGGGAGTTAGACCTAGAAGATTGATCACTATGTTCACTTACTACTTGCCACCCCTTAACCATCATGGTTCATTTTGTTGGACAATCGGCCGCTATGTGCCCAAAACCTAAACATTTAAAACACTTGCTACTTGAGGTTTTGGTAGGGGATTTAGGGGTTATAGTGGAGGGTTTAGAATCCCTAGAGTTGTAAGTGGACTCCTTTACAAAATTGGAGGGAAAAGTCTTAGAAGAAAACTTGTTTTTATTTTTCCAAGATGATTGATAGTAACCATCATTATGAGTATTTTTGGAAGAGGTTTTCTTTGAAAGTTGTGATTCAACCTTGATGGCAAGGTGAACCAATTTTTCTAAAGATGAGTACTCATATAATTCTATCACATCATGGATTTCCCTTCTCAAGCCACTTACAAACCTAGCCATTTTGGACTCATCACTTTCATGCATGTCAACTTTAGTTAAGGTTGTTTCAAGTTCTTTAAAATAATCATCCACACTTTGTGTTCCTTGTTGAAGCCGTTGGAGCTTCAACAGGAGCTCTTTCCTATAGTGTGGAGGAACAAATCTAGAGCGAATGCATAACTTTAAATCCTCACAAGAGACCACGACTGGCCTCTTGTTTGTCCAATGTCCATTACAGTTTTATGCCACCACTGCATGGCATAGTCTAAAAATTCTAAGGAGGCTAACTTAATCTTTTGGTCTTATTGGATCTCATGTACATTAAAACTTTATTCTACTTTAGCCTCCCATCCTAGATATATATTGGGATCACCTTCCCCACTAAAACTAGGAATTTTAACATAAGGTAAATAAATTTTAGAAACATGTTGGCGCCTCACTTCAAAATTGTTCAATCTTCATTCTTCTTCTTCTTCTTGTCTACCATATGTTGAAGATGGGAGCTTTGATGTATCCAATCCACATGAAGCATGAAGCTATGTTGCTTTTTAGGTTTGGGTTTAGATTAGGGTGTTTAGAATCTTTGTAAGATCATTCCTTGAAGCCTACACAAAGCTTGATTAAATATGTTTTAAACAACTAAGTGTTTTTTCCAAGCAAAGGGAAAAAACCGATTGATTTATCGAAATAACCAGTTGTTTGTCACTTAGCTGGCTGGAAGTTTTGAAATTTCTTTTTGAATCAGTTGTGTAACTATTTGACTCATTCAACCGGTTAAATCATGGTTTTAACCGATTAAATGTGTGTTTTCATAACAGTATTTGGAAAACCTGTTTTAACTGATTTAGTGAATCAAAATTGCCTACAACGGTAGCTTTTCAAAGGCTATAAATATAGCTTCGCTTTCAAATCAAATAACAACGAGAAATACAACAAGTATTGATTCAGATTTGAGAAAGAGATTTGGTTTTGAAAGTGTTTTTCAAAAAGAGCAAGATTGCTTTTAAGCTTTGATGTGGTGACAAGTGCTGATCATAGGATCTCTGGTTCTGTAAATCCAAGTGCTTTCTGTCCTGTTTAGTATCTTGTAATTGTACATCTTTTACATATTGTTTGTGTTTGAAATCCTGTAAAGATAGAGGGTGTTCTGTCTTGAGGTGTTGTGTGTGCAAAGGGGGTGAGTAGGCTTTGTGGGATTCAAAGTCACCTCTTTGTGGTGTGTACTTGTAATCTGTGATTGATTGTTAGTGGAACTCAGTGGTTTGAATGAGAACTGGATGTAGCTCAGGGATTGAGTGAACCAATATAATCTCTGTGTGTAAATCTCTCCTTCTCTCAAACTGTTTGATATTTCCGCTGCTATAAACAACCGATTAAATTGTGACTTTAATCGATTGAAATTCTGATAACTGTTTTGTTGGATTGTTTGATTGCCTTCCTTTAGTGCTTATCTGAGTTGTTTGTTAAGGATTCATTCTGAAGCAAGTATTTGCGAAAATCTTTGATAAAACAATTCACCCCCCCTCTTGTTTAAGCCATAAATTCTTACACCATATTGGTGATAACTCCTTGATTCACGCCTTTGATTCCATCTTCGTCCTCTTGAGGGTCTATCATGGGCCGATTCAAGTCTCTGGAGCCTCTCCTCCATTTGTCTCATTTCTGTTGAAGATGGTTGCTGCCCCTTCAAGATTGTGTTTGATGAAGACCTATATGTAGTGTTTGATGAAGACTTGTATGTACTTTTCATGTTTTTTTGCTTTGCTTTAAGTATGTCTTAGTTAGTGCTTAGAGGTTGTCTAAGAGTGGGCTTTTTGCTGAGTAACTCACCTCATAACCACTAGCCATGTGTTAAGAACAAGCATAAGTTTTCTTAAACTGTTTTTCACATGTTTCACACAAAAACACGTTTACTGCATAAAAATAAATTTGTTCTTTTCTAAATAAACAGATTCATTTTTTCACTGATGCCTTGGCTAAAGTCTTGTAAAAATTAGATTTTGTGCATCAGGTATTTTG
>Ga0123342_1009743_pt1 | contig 11318 bp, 5 predicted proteins | sample Turbeawhitnodule_FD_89960 | JGI IMG/M metagenome (GOLD analysis project Ga0123342, IMG submission 89960) | Root nodule microbial communities of legume samples collected from Mexico - Turtle bean Mexico white nodule | ecosystem: Host-associated > Plants > Roots > Nodule | place: Mexico: Nepantla... | reverse complement strand
TGAAACACAAATGAAACTCAAAGTTCCCTCCAAATTCAAATGCAAATTGGTGCCACCTAGTCATGAAGTAAGTGTGACCCACTTCCTATTTTCAGCACCTCCTAAAATGCGTCTACACCCCCCCTAACTATTCACACTTTTTATTTAATATTCACACCTCCTTCAACTATACAAAATTAATTCAAATGATGCTCTTTTATTTAATGCTTGGCCTTGCCCCTCATGGTTTGGACTTGGGCTTCTTGGGCTTGGGCTTTGGGCTTGGACCTCATCTTTTGAAAAGACTAATAAGAAGAACTTTAAATGATTTGGCCTTGTCCATTCTTCCTATTAACAACATCTTTTTGATTCTCATCAAATGGTCTCTAATTTAGTCAAATAGTAAATAATTATTTTAGTATCTAAAATTAGTTTTTATTTAATGAATTTCTTATAGTGTAAAAATAATCATAAAACATCATGTTTCATATATTTAAAGAAAAACAAAAATTAACAAAATAAAAGAAATCTAAATTTAAGAAGTGTAAAAAGTAGTTAAATAACATTTTACAATGCAAATTTAATCCATTCATGTATTGAATTTCACATTCTTAATAATTAGATAATGTATATAATTTTTTTGCATACCTTTTAAATTGTTTAAATTTTTTAATGCCACTTAATTTTAACTATAACATAATATTTACAAATATATAAATATTCATGATTTAATAATAATTATATAAAATTAATATATAATGATTTTATTAAGATAATATTACAAAATTCAATTGTTGAATTGATTAATTTTATATTTTTTAAAAAGTTATTTGAGATATAATCTAACTAATTTTTTTAAATGATGTAACCTAAGTCTTATATATATAATTTAAATTGTTTTTTCCTTTTAATATCATTCCTTTACTGTCCCCAATCTACTTCTTTCACCTATAAACGCTTATTTTGGAATATTAAATGGAGTGTGTCATATCACACTTATGGTGATTGAAAAAGTTACGTTGCTCATGTAGGGAAGTATTAGCAGTTATAAAAATCAAACTCCTCTCATTATTATTTATAATATTTAAAGATATGCGTGTTTGACCTGAATGTCCACGAGTGTTATTTAAAACAAAATTAAAGATACAATTTTCAAATTATCTAAGTCATCAGATCAACCTTATAAATTGATTGATTGAAAGACACCATGGAATCTTTGCACGAAAATATGGCAAATGAAAGGTGACAATACACCTACAACAAAGTATTGCTATTATATTCTATTTGATTATTTGATGAGCTTAAACTATAATCTATTGATTCACACACAACAATAGCCAAGTCAATAAAACTCTCTAGTTATTCTCAATTAACATAATCAATTGAAAGGATCAAATGTTGAGTCAAGGTACCCTGTGTAACCTGATAAAGAAAATGAACGCCTCTATAGTGAAATCATGATAATTTACAAAATCTTACTAATTATTATATAATATCTCACTTTTGAACGATGAGTATTTTTTAAGATAAGTGTTGGAATTCTATATATTACTATACAATTTATCAGTCTTAAACAATAAGATTTGTTTACGACATATTGAAATCTTAAACAAAGTATATCTAACTTATAAAGGGGTGAAGGAGAAATGATTGGAGAGCTGGATATTAGGCAAGACTATTTGATTGTTCATTGTAATAGTTACATCTAGTTGATGATCACTACACTTTGTGACAGATGTTGAGTTCAAGGAGGTTAAAACTGAGAAGAGAGTCTCGAAGGAAAATCTCACATGTGTTTACAAAGTTCTTGCCAAGATCGATGTTCAAAATGTGTTGGAAGAAAAATGATTTTTCATTTGAGGAAAAAGAAAGATGATGCTAAGAGCTCTACCATGATTTGGAGTCAAGGTGAAAAATTGTGATGATATGGTCTAAGTCATGTTCAACAACTGATCTGCTGGAGAGCTTAATTAGACAATTAGATTGTGTCATAGAAGGACTAGAAGTCATGTTGAGATACTAGATAGTTTAGTCATCTAGACACTCCAAGACCCTACTAGATGGTCTTATGCATATAAGTAATCTATGAGATTTTGATGATAGCAAACACAATAAGAAATTATATATACACTAACAAAGTGTTTTTATGCGCAGATGAAAATTAAAACAATAAAAGTTCATACAATGCAAAGAATCATTCTTTATGTATGCTAAGTAGAGTGTCTAATATCTTGGATTGTAAGAAAAACTTTGTAATTCTTGACTATGAGAAGCTTTAACCTTCTGAGCTATATTTTTTCTATCTTTATTGATTTTTTTTAATCTTAAGTTGTCTTGGTCTTAAGCGGTGATTAAGACAAGTTAAACTAGGAGTGATTTCTATACACATGTGTATCATGGAGATGTTTGTGTACTCATGATAACTTGGAGATATTGGTGTACTCATTTTAATCAAGTTTACTTGATTAATGGAACATCTTAAGTTATATTCTTAAGGGAGAATTGGACATAGTCCTTGTTTTGGGGTGAACTAGTGTAAATCCTTATTATGGTGTTGCTTTGTTTGTGTTAGATGGTTCAGTCTAGTTTGCTGCGAAAAAGAGTCTACATGTTCTATTTAACCCCCTCATTCTAAAGCCAGTTCTCCAACAAGACCGTTTAGTAGTTGTGTAGCAGACCGTCTAATATAGACATTTATTAGACTTCGTTGTCTTTAATTTTTTTATTCCCTTATTTTATGTTCTATATATGAAGACCATTATGATTATAGATGATATACAATATTGTGTTAGACTTTGTATTAGAACCTTTAAGTGTTAATAAAAGTGTTTTCTTTCAATCTTGTTCTTGTGTTTCTTGCTTGTGTAAGGGACTCACACTTTTAGACTAGAACACTTTCGAGGTGGAAAGCGAGTTTGTAATGTGTGAAGACTCACGCTTGAGGGGAAAATTGTGAGAAATTCAAGTGTGGAGTTAGAAGTTCCAACAATATATAAGGAGAAAGAGTCACAAACTTAATGCCTTAAGGTTTAAGGTTGAAGGTGGTGTCAGATGACTTTTTATGGCAAGTGTACCGTGTTGTCAGAAGTAATAATGTGTTCATAAGGACGAATATCGAACTCATAAGGGACAATTGAATAATTAAGTAAAATAATCACTAAATATAAAACATAATAATAAAAATGTGTTGAAAGTTGTTGTGATGATAATGATTAATCAGAAAACAAGCCAAATAATTTGTTGCTTCAAGTTGGAAAAACAGCGATTGGGTTTCATCTTTATCATTCTTATGTATTTTGATTAGCATGGTAACATTATGTCCTTTGATTGATATTGATGTCCGTATAAAATTCATTTATATTGATTACTCGCATATAAAATTATTAAGATGCTTCCTAAATATCGATTTCTCGCATATTTATAAAAACAACTTAGAATCCAGATTAGACGTTGATAGCAATTAAGATTTCAAGTTTATTCCTAACACTTAAATATGTTAAGTATTATTGTTTATGTCAGAACTATAAAGATACTTTCCAGTCAGATTTAAGATTCTAGATCAAGAATTAGAAGCAAAACAATAATACCAATAATCTATTAATCAAGAAGAGAATTTTATATTCAAATATCACCTCAATACATAAGAATTTGAACAAATCACTCCAAATCCCAAAGGGTAGAATTAGCCACTCATGATGACTATTACACACAAGGATGACATGAAAAGAAGATCCATGATGTTTCTCCTTGACTGCCTCTTCTAATGTTTTCCACACCTCTTATTCTCCCAATTGGGTTACACTCATTGATGTTTTCTTCTCAATTTGGACACCAGAGTTGTGTCTCAAAACCCCTATTTAACCTAATTTGTTTGGGTTTAAGTGGATTCTCGGTCAAGCGAGATTTACTCGCTTAGGCGATTAAAGCGTCGAATTTGTCCAATGCTTCTAGAGCATTATGGCTTGAGCGAGATCACTTGAGCGAGGTGCTCTAATGCGGGCTTTTTGTGCGCTTGTGCGTTCTGGGTCCTCCAACTTTCTCTTTTTAGCTTATTTTATTCTTCTTTAGCCCAATCATTTCCATTCTCTCCTAGAAGTCTGAAATTATAAAAAAATTGGAAATAAAATGTTCTTAATCAAATTAAAATCACAAAAATATGTAAAAATGTATAAATTCATAAATTAGGGGTTATTTTATATTTATTTTAGCAATTAATACTCATAAGTGCCTATATTTTAATATGAAATATTACTAAAATTTGGCACTTATCAGTCTTTAAGTCTCTTATATATGGGTTGACTCAAGACTCATCTGATCCACATTTCTCAAAATAGATACTAACTCTCTCCGATACGTACACTCAAGAAATCCAACAGGTATAACGACAAATAATATTATAATATTTTCAGATTTTCATAGTATCATTCTCATTTTCTTTCTATAACCTATTTTATTAGAAAAAAATATTATACAAATAATATATTGCATTTTATTCTTCAAGGAATAATTACTCACTATAAGAAAAGTAAATATTAGAGTCGATCAAAAGTGGATGCAAAAGTGACAAAATCGTCTTTTAAACGTGAACAATGCTTTAATTTAATGAGAGAAGTTAGAACCCTAGAAACTAGTTCATTTAGTGTTGACCTTGAAAGAGAAGTAGCAGTGTGGACCAAGCCGATGCTAAGGTGACACAAAATAGGGTTAAGTGTGGACCAAGCCGATGCTAAGGTGACACAAAATAGGGTTAGGTCGACGCTAAATCTCACACAAATTAAAAGAAAGAAAGCTATGCATGGGTTAAGATGCTAAGGGCCACACAATTTTTAGAATAAATGTTTTAATTTGAAGAAACCAGTGAACCTGCAAACCTATATAATCTCCATAATTTCAATTTCTAACTCATCAATCTTTCATAACCACACAAATTAATTAAGTAACAATCTCACCAACACATCTAAGTTAATATAAATAACTATCAAAAACCCAATACAACTCACCTGTATGAAGAACACACAGACGACACACAAAACAATTTAACCTATACGAAATAAAACTATAAATAGTTATTTAACCTCTTTAGTGTTGACCAGTTATTCCAAATAGTTAAAAATATAAAATTATTTCCAATAAATTGACGCAAATATTTTATTTTATTTTTATATTTTTATTAGCTTCTTTTAGAGTGACTTTTAATTGACGCAAATATTTTATTTTTATATTTTTATTAGCTTCTTTAGAGTGACTTTTAACCTACGAAATTTCGTTTCGACGTTTATATATAACAACTACTTCACATTTTTCTTGTAGTGACTTTTCACTTAAACTTTACAATTAAAAAATAGTAAAATATTATAAAATTAAGTTATTTTCAAAAGCGTGCTTATCTCACATCTTTGCAAGTCAGTCAAGCCAAAGTAGTCAAGAAAGCATGGAGTTTGGATTAATTATTCTAATAAATTTAATTTTGAACACAGATTAAAAGAAATTTAATTTTGAATTTGTATGGATGTGTGTCTTCGTGGAAGCATCGTCGGTTAGAAAATCACTAAAAATGCAAAGTTTTGATAGCTGAGTAGCTCCATTTTTCTTATAAATACTCTTATCATCTAGTGGAGTAGCATCACAAATTTTAAAGTCCTGCACCTATTACTCACCCTCATGGCCAATTCTAAAACTCTCATGACCACTTTCTTAATCCCACTAACCCTTACATCTTTTTTGTTTTCTCTAGCCATTGCCAATTTCTACCACACTATCTCTCCCATGTCCTTGGGTCATAGTGAGGAGAAAATCACCCATTTTCACTTTTACTTCCATGAAGTTGTTACTACCCAAAAGCCCTCCCTGGTTGTAGCCATGGAGCCCCTAAAGGGTAAGTCCAAGTGTCCCCTACCATTTGGATCCTTAGTGGTGATTGAGGACCCATTGACAATAGGGCCCAATCCTGAGTCCAAACTCATTGGAAAGGCCCAAGGATTTTACATATCTTCAGCCCAAACCGAGGGGTTGGAGTTGGAGTTAGTAATGGGAATGACATTGAGTTTCATAGAGGGAGAGTATAATGGCAGCACCCTAAGTGTGTTAGGGAGAAACACCATCTTCTCTGAAGTTAGGGAAATGCCAATTATTGGTGGAACAGGTGCTTTTCGTTTTGCTCGTGGCTATGTTCTTGCCAGGAGTGTGAGTGTGGATTACTTGAAAGGAGATGCAACTGTGGAATACAACGTCTATGTCTACCATTATTCATCTCATCATCACAATTTTAACCACGGAATCCAATACACCACAGATCCTATACTTGACAAAATATAAATGTTTTGTTAGGTTGAAGACTAGTTAAACTCAAAATTCACTACTTTGGATTTTGATAAATAAATTTATACCAAAACTAAATATAAGTTTATCATAATATAAGTTCAGTATACTAAATAATGTGTCATGCAAATAATTTCCTTATGAAAATGTTGGACTTCATATTGTGTACCAAAACCAAAGAGGAGAATGGAAAAATGTATGATGGGAAAGTGTCAGAAACCAAAGAGGAGAATGGAAAAATGTATGATGGGAAAGTGTTTTGTAATTCCTTCTATATTTTAGGTAATGTATTCTCATTTGCTAATGTTGGAATATTTCGCTCTTTCAAAGATTCTGGTTAGGATAAATTTTAAATAATTCTGATACTAAATTGAGAAGTGAACTTTAAGTTTACCTTAACATCATAAAATCAACCTATAAGGCGATATTTACACTCACTTATATACTATGAAATGTTCTAATATGTAGTTGACGTGAGATCTCCAACATTTTTCGTCCTTAGTCCAAACTTTAGATTTTTAAGTATTTATAATAAAGAAATTGTGACTAACAGATTTTCGATATAAACTAGGATGAATGTTAAAATATTTTGTGATGAATCACCGTTAATGTACACGTGGAATAGAAATTACATTAATTGATTTATCAATCATGAATTAAAAATGTAAATAACTTTTGACGATATGAGGTAGATAATAGTGCAAAACTTTATTGTGGATAAATTATACTATTTTTCTTTCACACAATTTATAGGAGTGTTGAATGGATATTGAGACGATATATTTTTGAAATGTTATAACATTTCCTATACTATAATATCTTGTCTCAATTTATTAAATTATTTAATGACTTTCATTTTAAATTTGGATATCTTTATTGCAAGAATTATACAAAATATTGTAAGTTTAAGAAATAAGTATTATAAAATTTAAATTTTTAAATAAGATTCTGGATCATAAAAATAATATATATATATATATATATATATATTTTGAAACATATATTTATGTCATTAAGTAAATAAAAAATTAATTAAAGTATAAAAATCCTATATGACTCTTGCATTAAATTAAAATTCTAAAAATGTCTTGAAAATGACATGAAATTCTAACAATGTCTTAAAATTCTAACAATTATTTCCATAAAAAGTAGTAAATGTTCTAAATAACGTGGTTTGAAATTGGACTTCACATACTAGCAAAAAAAGTCCAAGTGGAAGAAAGTGAACAGTTTTTAACGTCTAATTTTGTCCTCTCTAAAATATATTTTAGAAATCTTATATGCTTTGAGAAAGAAAGTGAATAAAAATTAAATTACAAAAATTTATAAATAATTAAAATAACGAAAAAAATTAAAAGTTTTCTCCTGAATATTAAAATAATTTTGAAAAAATTAAAAAATTTAAGGCAAATATAATTATACCAACTAAATAAATTAATTTCTTTAACTGATATAAATTAATTAATTGTCTCTTGGAAAAGGAGATGATAAAAAATGGAAAGAATTTAATATGATTAAAATAAATCTGATATTAAATATATCTCAAAAGTCAAGATAACTAGTATTAATAGTTATCTAATTGTAGTTTATGTCAAATGATGGAATTTTGAGAAAAATCTTTTAATATATTCTGTTTAAAGACTAAATAAATAAACTTGTTGACAAACTCATACAACAATTATATCTCATTATCATCATAAAATAATCTTAAATCTCTGATCAATAAGTTAGAATTTATGTCATTTTCTATATGTCCTGAATTAAATATATTGTATTTGTGGTTCATACACAATTCTTATCAATAATTAGCAAAATATACCATGAAGTATTATTATTTAAATGATTAAACAAATTTATTCCATTTGTAGTTGTTTAAAGTTTTAGGCTTCTAGATTATTTTTAAATTGAGAAAATTCATTATATCTATGTTCTTTCATTACAAATAATCAATTAGATGGAAAAATAGTTCTCTACATTTTTTCCCATTTAGGTGTTACTTAAGGTTTTTAACATCCTTTAGATATATAGACAATCATTTAATCCTTGAAATTATTAGTACCAAAAATCTTGCAGGTATGTTTAAATCGATGCTATCAAAACAACATAGGAGTTTAAAAAAAAAAAAAAAATTGCTTATACCACACACCTTGAGTGTAGCATTACATGTGTTATTTAAAAGTTAATTTTGTTTCGAAAAGGCATAAATATTGTTAGAATAAAAGGTTGATTTTAAGAGGAGGATGAATTGAACTATCATCATTTTTTGAAATAGGATGAAAAATGATTATTGAATTAATTGAAAATGATGCATTAAACCAAATTCATTATAGAATTAAGGATTAGTTAAAAGGTATTTCAATATTCAAAAGTATGTGACAAGTATAATATGCAATATAACAAGTAAAGTGAACGGAAAGAGAGAGAATGAGAAAGATACATCAAGATTTATATTATTTCACTCTATCACAAGAGTTGCATCTAATTGCCTAATCACCTTGATTAGGCCAAACCACTATATTTTTAAGTTTTACAAGAATTCTCATGAAAACAAAAAAAACAGGACACATAAAATAAGATCTTTTACTACTACTTGTGAAACTCTATCATAAGCAAAACTCTTGACAACCCTAGTCCAGATAAAATACACTCAGGTAATTAAAAAAAAAGGAATAAGATCATCCGAAAAGTTCAAGCATAAGTGAGAAGAAAAGATACAAAGGTAATCATAATATCAACTTATTAAAACCAAGAATTTTAACCAAATATCAAGAATTTTAACCAAATATTAAGACAAGAAGACTCCAAGAAGTGTTTTGTAATCACAGGTTATAGATAGTCTCTCTCAATTGTAAAAATATTTTCAACAAAATTTGTTTTGATTTCATGTTGAATGATTTAAAATGATATATGTATATATATTAATTTGTTTGTGTTAATGAATTAAAACTGCATTTTAAACATGATAACTTTGGGTTTTAAGTGATTTTAACATATTAAATCACCATATTAATATATTAAATATTCTTCCTTATTTTCTATCAAATTTAAGACCATTTTAATAGATTGAAACACATTTCAATCTATTAAAACATAATTGTAAACTATAAAGGGCTTCATTACACTTTCAAAGGCTTTTCAACTTAACAAATGATCAAATCAAGGTTAAGAAAATAATTTCAACATTATTAAAAACAAAAAATTACAGTCCAAACCAAAAATCAAACACAAGATCAATATCTTCCATATTTGTATGTCATATATCAACTTAACATATTGTGGTTGGACACATAAAATACAAAATCTTCTAATCAAATATTTACACTTCAAGCACTACAAGAAAAATCCACATTAGCTGTCAATAATAAGCGGCGACTATAAAAAAGAAGTTAGTAGTGTCGGTGAAGTCTACTCAAGTTGGACACAAAAATAAATGTCAAATATTGTGTCGACGATGGAGACGTTTAACTCAAACTAAAAATTATTAAAATAATAATAATAAGTTAGCATCTAGAATGAGGATACAAAGTGGATGCATTAAAAAAAAATTAAGTGGTATAATGATTGCATCTAGAATGGGAACACAAAGTGCATGCAATAAAAAAATTAAGTGGTGGGATAATATTTTATTACATTTAGCGTAGATAAGGTGACGTGGACGTTTATGTCTCCTTAGCCCATGCTAGATTATTTAATGAGGAAAAAAATAAAACATTAAAACATTTTTTTCTCACACCTTCAATTTCTCATTTCTTTCTCACACTTTCAAATACACACAAAATCCCGAAATTCTTCTACCAAAAAAAAACCCTCTCGTCTTCTTTGTGGCCATTTCAACTCTGCTCTCCTTAGGTTCATTTTTGTGGTGAGTGAAGGATAGCTTAGAAAGTGAAGAACCCTAATCAGTGAGGAACCCTAATCGGTGAGAAACACTAATCAGTTCCAATCTTCGAAATTGAGAGCTAGTGAGGAGATTGTGGGTAAAAGATGGAAGAGGTTGTGGCTCCAATGGTGTGAACATTTATTAGATTTAAAAGGTGAGTTCATTCTGTTCAATTTTGGTTCATTCTAGACGCATAAGTGAGTGTTGCAATCCAGTTATAGTCTTATATTTTCTTTGTAATGCTATTTTGTTTTTTACAGTTTTTGATGAACTGTGGTCAAGCTCCAAAAGGTGTTCAAGACAGTGGTGAAGCTCGTTATTCTCAAGACACAAGGGAATATTTTATTCTCTTTATTCTCCCATATTATTATAAACAATTTTTTCCAAAGTCAATTTATTCCTTTCTCTTGTACTTGCTGCATAGCTCTATATTTATAATTTTCCAAATCACACCTTAAGAAATCACATTCTCCTTTTTTTTCTTTTTTTTTACTGTTGCCTCATTTTGCTTAAAATATAGAAAATGTGTGAGAATAATAGTAACTGTAAGAAAAAACAAACTTTATGCATGAGTTACTGAGGGTTGATTAACTTGGGGATCAGATTAAGGTCTGTTTGACTTAATCCTTGTTTTATCTCTATCTATATAATATGTCAATAATAAGGTAAAATAAAAGGAATTGTCTTGGGATCTTTGTTTTTCAAACAATAAACAATGGGTACTTTTGCTGAGAAAAATAAAAGAAATTGTCCTTGGATCTTGGTTTTTCATATAATAAACAATGGGTACTTTTGTTGAGAAAAATAAAAGGAATTGTCCCTTCTTTTTCATTATCTAGATATTTTACTACATGATCTTGATATTTTAGGTCCCATTATACAAATTTAAATGTAAAAGCAACCACACAAGTGGAAGGAAATATTTATGTAATTTAATTTGTAAATGTTAGTAGTTAAAAAAGAAAGGAAATGAATGAGAATTCAATAGAGAAGAAAAGGAAGATGTTAAATTTGTTGGGTTTAATAGTGCCAAAGTTCAAGAGGGGGGGGGGGGGGGGGGTAGATGACCTTTTTAAAACTTTTTCGTCAAAAAAGGTCTTTAGTAATTAAAAAAAAAAAAAAACAACTTATTATAAAAAGA
>Ga0123342_1009742_pt1 | contig 11320 bp, 3 predicted proteins | sample Turbeawhitnodule_FD_89960 | JGI IMG/M metagenome (GOLD analysis project Ga0123342, IMG submission 89960) | Root nodule microbial communities of legume samples collected from Mexico - Turtle bean Mexico white nodule | ecosystem: Host-associated > Plants > Roots > Nodule | place: Mexico: Nepantla... | reverse complement strand
CAAGATCAATTCCTTTTGCAACCAAACTTTTGACACATCATTTTGGATGCATTTGTGACAATTTCCCACCAAGATTGCTCAAAAACCACGACTTCACTTTTTCACCAATTTTGCTACTAAGGCATAAAAACTAGGCCAAGTGACCAAAGTTGGCCAAACCAAAACCCAACCAAGATCAATTCCTTTTGTAACCAAACTTTTGACACCTCATTTTGGATGCATTTGTGACCATTCCCCACCAAGATAGCTCAAAAACCATGACTTCACTTTTTCACCAATTTTGCTACCAAGACATAAAAATCGAATCCACCCAACTTGGCTAAGTCAAAACCAAACCAAGATCAATTCCTTTTGCAACCAAACTTTTCACACCTCATTTTGGATGCATTTGTGAGAATTCCCCACCAAGTTTGCTCAAAAACCATGACTTCACTTTTTCACCGATTTTGCTACCAAGGCACAAAAAGCCAATCCACCCAACTTGGCTAAGCCAAAACCCAACCAAGATCAATTCCTTTTGCAACCAAACTTTTCACACCTCATTTTGCATACATTTGTAACACTTCTCCACCAAGATTGCTCAGAAACTATGACTTCACTTTTTCACCAATTTTGCTACCAAGGCACAAAAATTAGGCCAAGCGACCAAGCTTGGTTGGGTACGAGTATAGTTTGTATTTGAAAATGAAGAAAGAACAAAAGAAACATTTTCCTCCATGGTATAGGGGTTAAGATATGAAGTTATTGACGTGATGAATGGATCATATTCATTGGACAACCCATCTAGTATGGCTTTGATGTGATCCTATGTAGAAATTGGGCACCTGACAACTATGTTATCCACCATTTTCTTAATTTCAAAAAGGAAAGTAGTTGTAGAACAATCTTTCTTGAAGTTGTAGAAGCTATTTGAGTTTCTTGATCGAGCTTTTGTTTGAGATGCATAATGAGTCTAGTGTTTACTCCAAACATGATGTGAAAAATTTAAGTCAACCACTTTTATAAGTATACCAAATGTCATTGAAGCCAATAGCCACGCAAGGATTGATTGTTCTTGTCATTCGTAAGTGACATATTTGGGATTGATTGAAGAGGTAGAACTACTTTTTGCAGTAATGAGACGTGATGGTACATAGAGTTGTTGTGACTTGTTGTCTCCAGACTTAGAAATTATCAATGTCAAGTTTCAAGGACATGGAAGTATGAAAGATATGAGGAATAAGGGTATTAGGTTTGGAATAATTTTTTTTGGAACTGGTAGCAATGAATGATGATGAAACCATGATGTGCTTTGTATACCATATAAGGAGAAGAAGAGAGAGAGAGAGAAAGGTTTGTAAAAGAGAATTATTAAATGCACTAGTATGTTAAATACACAAACGAATGGAATATATGTAGTACGTACGAATGTATAATCATGCAATTATAACTACTATACGTAACAAGGTTAATCGAATACAAATGATTTAAATTCCAAGTTGATTACGAAGGGTTATTCGAATTGGATTCATATTGAAAATGCATAGGAAACAAAAGACACGATGTCACGTGCATACCTAAGGAAATAGAATAATGAAACCTTAGTGCCAATAACAACATTTTGCTTGGAAGTATTTGTTGTCCAATCCAATGACTGAGATACTTTTGACCTTTGAAGCTTTGACACGGCATGGAAGCTTCAACACAGATACATGCATTACACGATGTCAAATACACCATACACAAGTCTGTTTTTTGACACGTCGAAGATGACACTGTCTACCTCTTTGGACACGTCTCTCATAAAAAAAAATCACACAAACATATCACGCAAATTCATTCTAATTAAAAAATAGAAACGATAAATAAATAATATATTCATTCTTTAAAATGATTTATAATCTTAACATATCATGTTTTAGAAGGAAGATGAAATTATAGACACTTAAATTACACAAAAATTATAAAAGAAAGAAAAAAGAAAGAAGAAAAAAGTTGTAGTTCTTTTGCTTACGCCTACTTTGAAACTCATAAACAAGCATTGAACCTTCTTTTGAATATGATGATTTTAATTATTCGTCTATGCGATTGAAATCAACCACGAACACAAGTGGCAAATATGTCAATAAAGCTTATCTAGAAATCTTCAACCCCAACCATAAAAAAATTCAAAAAACATTCAATACTTATATTTCATACTAATAACACAATTATCCAAAAATATTATACATAAACTGATTTTAATTTATGAAAACCTTTTTCTTTTTCATTTTTCTTCTATAATATGGAACCACTTTTTTTTCTTCTACTACAATTTTTTCTCGATAAATTTATCCACACAAACCTACGTTCCATAGAACTAAGTGATCCATTTATATTTTGCCAAAAAGTTGTATAGAAGATTTGCATGATGAATGTCATAGAAGCTGGACAAGTACCTAAGGCTTAAAGATTTGAAGTTACATGAACCACTTTGATCATTAAAGATATGGACTAAAAGAAATTCATAATTTTCATAGAATGACAACAACTAGAGATCACACATAATATAAAATTCAAAACGATGATTCTACATAATAAGCACTTCAAAATCTGGCATAAATTTTACATTGAAAAATCTCCAAATTCAGGGTTTACAATCGGGAATAGTGTCAATAGACTGATCTTTCCAAAAGCCTCAACAGCAAGAACACCTTGTAAATTTCAGGAGGAAAACACATTTTTATAGAAAAATAATGAAGTTATATTATTAATGGCAGAACCTACTAGAAACAAGTATTGAAACAAAACCTGAACCTAATGGTATCTGGATGCCCAAAAGCACAATATCATTGCCATGTTATAGAGGTGTGGCAAAACCTGTCACGATATAAAGTAAATGTCAGTGTTTTTTAGTAAAAAGGGAAGTTTCTTAGCTATCTCTACTTTTTTGGTAACATTAATACCTCAGGGGAACTAAAGAGTTAATAAAACGAACACAAACATGACAAAGCAATTTATATACTACTGAAAAAAATGTTACTGGTAAATTCTTCTCACGATCCATTTGAGTTCTAAAAGTCTTTGTGATGGTTTCTTTAAGATTTTCCTTTAATGAAAATTTGTGTTGGTGTAGTCCCCCCCACCCAATTAAGGCATCTACAAAAAAAAAAACACCTAGACTAGTTGAATTGAATATCACCATTTACCACAAGTGTTGCTATGGATCCCCTCTTTTGGCACTGGCATGAGTAATATAAAATCATTTCTAAGGTTATCCTTTGTTTTCTTCACTTGGCAAGAAAGAGTATCTCTCAATTTTCATCTGTTTTTCCTCACGACATTAAAAGTGATTCCATAAACACACTTTGATTAGCCGATGTTAATTTGACAAAGTCCTTTAAGCTCAAATTTCACTTATTTGCCACTCAAGTTGCCCATACCTGTCAAGGACACAGAATGAAAATGATATTTCAAAATGTTCCTTAGTTGTTCCATGCATAATCATTATGTATCCTTAACCCATCCTAATCAACTTACTCAGTTTCTTATTTCCTTATTAAGTAGAAGTTGAATGTCAAACTTGCCGCCTAAGTAGTTAAAATATTGTTTAGAAGTCATGTGTGCTGTAACTGAATCAAACTAACTCTTCTAAGTTCTAAATTTAGTAATTAGAAACCATTTTACCCCTTCAGTTCCAAATGGAATTGTGATTAGTTTTTGTAAACTAATAAGAAACATAGTAAACAGAAAATAAATGTAAGTATCATGTCAAAGACCATTACGGTTTCACAGATATCTACGCCACAAGAATCAGTATGTCTTCTGACAAACCATGCAATGTATACAACAAAAATATACTTAAAGAAAAAATAATATGGTTAAACTTGGATAAACAGCATCCTATCTTATAACTGAAATTCCAAACCAAACAATTTTGGTAACCCAAAAATGTGGCTAAACGATTAAATGCATGATATTGACAATTAACAGAAATGCTAAGAACACACCGTTTTGAACACTCTCTTTCATTTGTTGAATTTTTTTAAAAACAAAAATACTTGATGGGACCCATAAATCAGGAAATTTATTTGAAAATCACACATAACAGCAGTTCTTATAATTGATAAACTTTTAGTACAAAACGTGAAGAGAATAAAGGGAGAAGGGGAAGGATACCTTCTGAAAGACAACCCCAGTTGGTATTGTGCAAAGAAAGCAGAGAAGTGAACAGAGCAGAGGCAGTAGCACTATGCAACGGCGTCAAAGACAATTGTGCACCAACCAACTGCACCGGAAGCCTAAACAGCAACCATAACAACTATTCAGTTCATAAGCACAAAAAATGTTACCCATTTGGATACCTCACAATAGAGTGAAACAAAGGGGGCAAAAGGCAATGAAATGGTGCGGTGAAAAAGAAGTGAAATTTACCGGGAAAACGAGAGGGTGCGTTTGTGGGGAGAAGAGGGAAGTCCATTGAGCTTAATGGGGTGTGAAGATCGACGAGAGAAGAGGGTTCTGGAAGCAGAGGAAGCTCGTTGGAGGGTTTTTCTTGCAGAATTCGCCGCCACCGCCATTTTCTCGGCTCAACACTTCTCCCACTCTCCTCTGGTGAGAGAAGGAAGAGCCTACCTTATTATGGGCTGGGTCTAATCACATGGGCCTCTGTTCAAAAACCAAAAAGATATTTCCTCTTCCACCACCATAGATTTCTTCTCCACCCCGTAAATATGACAAATCCAACTTTCTGGATTATGTAATTCATAATATTAAAAATGTCTTTTAGATTGTTTAATAAAAAAAACTTATAGATCACACAATCCGAAATTTATTTTTGACTTCTAGATTACACAATTCATAAATCATTTTTTTCTTAAAAAATACTTCGAATTGCACAATTTAGAGGTCATTTTTGCTTGTGAATAACACAATTTTGATGGCTTCCATCATTTTAGTTATCTTCTTCAATAATATTTGCCATAGAGAAGAAAATTGTCACCAATATCAAGACTGTTACGAATCTTTGCCAATGACATCACTATCTCCCTTATCGACACGACTTCTAACGAAGGAGTCGCGAACATCGAGTGCAACCTTAGCCACCACTTGCTCATTTTTTGATGGAGAATGTCACACGACTTTTAGATTTCACAATCTAGAACTTGTTTTTTACTTTTAAATTGCATAAGTTGAAAGTCATTTTTAGCTTATGGGATACACTACAAAAGCTAAAAATGTCTTTTAGATTGTATAATTCGAAAATCTAAAATGACTTTTAGATTGTGCAATTCATAAGTTTTTTCAGATTGTATAATCCATAATATACTTTTAACTTTTAGATTATACAATCTAGAAAATAAAAAATGAAAAAATTCATATAAAATGCATAAAAAAAGAATAAAGGTGGAGAAATAAATGCCCAACCATATTGTTGAAATCTGGCACTTATCACATCATCACAAAGTTATCAATCATATTTTGATATGCATAAAGAATTCTCCTGATCAAGGTATTTTCTTCTCTTAAGATTTAGACATTCAACTGAAGGCTTTTAACGATTCAAATCGGGCCTCTTGTGCCATTATACGAAGGTCTACTATTGGATACTGCATGTATCTTAGACCATCCTTGATTTCGTGGAAAACAAAAAAAAAATAGAGTATTGTTTTGCATTCTTCGTTCGAAGCTAAATATCGAGCTCTTGCTACTACTGCATGTGAATTCAATCGTTCACTTTTCTTCTACAAGATATTCAAATCAATATTCAACAAAGTGTCAATCTGTTATGCGACAATCAAATTGTTCGACGTATTGCTTCAAATCCTATTTTTCACAAACGCACGAAGCATATCAAAATAGATTGTCACGTGGTTAGATAAAAACTGCATTATGGATTATTTCATCTTCTCCCTATCAGGAGTTCTGAACAACTTGCTGACATTTTCAGCAAGAGCCTGGATCAATCCATATTTAGTACAACGGTTTCCAAGCTTGGGTTAAAAAATGATTAACCTTCAACTTGAGGGAGACTATTGGGCTTCACTATTTTTGTAGTTTCTTTTCTATTGGACTTGCTTCTTTTTTTTTCCTTTTGGACCCTCTTACTTAGGCTCCTTTCTTTTACAAATAACTACCCGTAGTTTATTTTTTTTACATAGAAATTGTTCTTCTTTCTCTATTCTTGTTTTTTTGTTTGTTCCTCTTTGGTGTGCATTCAATACCTTTCATCATCGCCGAATAAGTGTCTTGGTCTTCCGTTGTCTTATGCGCACCATGGGAACTCAATAAAAGGGAATATATTATTTTATTAGTGACTTCTCATTCTAACAATTTCACTTTTTTTTCTAAATCTAATGATTTTAATTAGTAATTTATCTTTAACTACTAGATTATGTAAAAATAAAACGTGAAGACATGGAATCTTGAAATAGTGTGGAAGTATAATAATCTGGCTATTCTGAAACCTTTACTGCAAATAATTTGCATATTTATTAGAATGTATCCTTCTTATTTTCTCACTATAATTGAGATTCGTCTCTTGAGAAGAATGAAATGCATAATTGAATGAAGCAACCCTCACTTATGTTGTGTTTAGATAAATGTGGCAAAAGAAAATTGAAGTTGGATCCATGTGGCTTGCTTTAATTAAAAATAAAAAGTTGATGCATGATTGAGTACCCTGTTTCTGTGATGTCACTATCCAATTGTCAAATTAAGGTAAGTTTGGTAGTGCTGTAACTCAATCTGGGGAAGGTTTTGAAGTTTCATTAGAAAAAGGAAGAAGATCACACCACCTTATCCAACACCTTTGGTGACAATTCATCATCACATAAACCATAAATAATTCACCTTTCTCTCTCATTTACATTGCTGCCTCTTGGAAGAATAGATAGGAGAAGGAGTTTATGATTTTTTTTATTTATTCAATTAGTATTTTACTAGTTCATAAATTACAAAAAAATAAATACTTATTTTATATAAATGAAATTTATAATAAAAAAAACTTTTAAATATATAAATTATATTATAATTAAGAGTAACTTTTAAAAAACTATTTCTTACTTTTACTTTTTATTTTCTTTTAATCATTTTATCTAACAAATTTCTTATATTTAACTATTATATTATGAGAAATAAAGAATGAGATGAAGAGTAAAATTAATTTCAAATAATTTGGTCTCTTATCTACCATTAAAATTTATAGCAAAACAAATATTGTAAGAGTATAAAATATATTATAGATTTGTGATAAATTATTTATATTACAATTAAAAATTAAACTCAACTTATAACTAAGGATTTAAAATAATAGATTAAGATAGATAAATATTGAAAAAATTCCTTAAAATACTTTTGTAAAAATATAGTTAACCATTTTGGTCAGTTAAAAATAATTTAATATAATATAGTTATTCTAATTTATTCGGATTTTTATATGTATTTGTAAATTCTTTTTATGTCTCCATACCTTCTTCTCACACTTTCATATTTTTTATTAATTCTAACAATATCCTTTTGAGTATGATAGAGGTGTGATGCCTTCCTTTTCATTTTCAAGTGGTAGTGGTTGCTTGTGGTAGCTGGTGACGAACGTTGGTAATTGATGTAAGTTTTATGATCACAAAACAAAAACAAAAAACAGTAAAATACAAAAATGCAGCACAAAACTCAATTTTTTTTATCTTTGTATTGGGGAACGTTGAATACAAAGAATTTTCTCGTCAATCCTCTCACATACTTTCAAATTATGGAAGTGTTCTCTTAAACGTTGCGACTAGAAGGGATGTATGGAGATGCAACTGAAAGGGATGTGTGAAGGTGAAATTGAAATTATTTTAAAAAGGTAAAGTTATGCATAATTTAGGATTATTTAAAATTTTTAAAAAAGATATGGAGGTGAAGGGAGAATTTTTCATTGTGTTTATATGGTATTTTTGACTGTGGGACTAGTTGACACTTATATATGTCTAGATGAGCTTTTTGCATTCTAGATGCTATATGATTTGGAAATCAATTTCTAACATTTTGAAATTGTATTTTAAATTGTAATTTATAAAATAATTATTTTAATTTTTTTAAATATATTTATATTTTTGTTGAATTACTTTCAAATATTATTTATTTATTTTAAAAATTAATTTGATTTTTTTTAAATAATTTATTTAATGAAAATATATTTTTTTAATAAGAATTTTCACCAAAAGTAAACATTTTTAAATGATGGTAATATCAAATACATTAATAATAAAAAAATATTTGTACAATGTCATTTTTAAATATAAAAATACAAAACTTAAGTACTACACGACAGTGTCACTTGTCCCATATAGCTCGTATAAACGATCTTCTTGATCCTCATTCTCCCATAGTCTACATGTCACATGATTGATATAACTTTGCATCAATAACGTGTCAGTAGGTGCTTCAGGAAATTCTACTCCAATTTCCTCATGCTCTCATGTAGTAGATGGTGGCAACATATAACCATCAATGACAATGACAACAACTTTCTCTATTCCTTTTATGGATCAATATCATCCGTCTTTGTCTGACTTGTGTTTGAGATGATGATCCATATTTTATCCCAGTCATATATTTGACAATATTAATAACAAACAATTAATATTTTTTATAAAATTAATATACATCTTTTAGATTGTATAATTTGAAATATATTGTATAATTTGAAATATATTTTCAGATCTCTATGGTATATTTCTAAATGTATTTTCATATTCAAAAACTATATTACACACGTAACCACCAATAATAAAAATACACCAGAGATACTTACCTCTTGAACAGTGGTGCATGTGATGAATGTATTTCCAGTAGTCTTTTCCACTCACGAAGAAGAAATTTAGAAGACAGGCACGGGTGCAACAAAGGTTGGAAGAAGAGGTGGGAGAGAAGAAATGAGAAAGTAGGTTAAATATAAATATAAAGAGGAATAGTTTAGTCATTTCCTAATGAGTATGAGGTGCAGTTGAAATTTACGAGGTGTATGTTGAGCCCATCTGGCCCATTACTTCCCTATGGAAAAGGTTCATAGATGGCAGATTCTTCCTACACCATATCATTTTGGACTGCACCCAATATGCACACCAAACGACTAAAATATCCTTAATGAAATGAAAATTAGGGTTTAGATAATATGTGCACCCAACCCACACCCAACTCACCCAGCAGCCTTGCACCTTTCATCTTTATTCTTGCCGTCACTGTGGCTGCCGGAACTCGAAGCAACATTGAGACACTGCGACGACAGCAAATGAAGCCACCGAAGAAGGAGATGAAATCACCGGAAAAGGATTGAAGCTACCGGCGAAACCACCAGAGAAGGAGACAAATCGCAGAAGGTGAGTTTTGAGGTTGCCAGTGAGTTCCGCACTTTTATCTTGAAAGTGTAAAATGAGAAGAATGTCACAGCGATAATCTTTAGGAATGTCAATTGATGTCATCGCGGTGCCTCTGCTGTTTTCGAGTTCCGTTGCTGCAACAGTCATGACAAGAACAAGAATGGAGGTGATTGGGTTATTCTGTGTTTAAGTTTCCAAGCTTCTGTGCGCTGCCTCACATTGATCACCGAAAAATTAAGGGTGCAAGGCTGCTGGGTGGGTTGGGTGTAGGTTGGGTGCACATTTTACCTAAACACTAATTTTCATTTCATTAAGGATATTTTGATTTTTTTTATATGTATATTGGGTACAGTCCAAAATGATATGGTGCAGGGAGAATCTGCATTCATAGATTTGCTAAAACCCTCCATCACGTACTTCATACTCAAAAAATGAAAACAAGAAAAAATCAAATATGTTTTTTTCACTTTATTAAACTTTGCCTATTTTTAATTCTGTAAAAAGGCTTGTTAGTTTTAAATTCTTGATTTGTTAACTATCTCTTTTATTCTTATATCATTAACTATAGTTAATTTTAAAACTAAAACTAAAAATATTGTTTAATATAATAAAAATAATATATAATATTTTAAATAAAGAGAAATCATTTTTTAGACATCTAATTTAACCAGGAAATATATTTCTTATTTAATATAAATAAGGTAATTTTTGCATGCTATTTTCTATTTAATAATTTACTTTTAACCTTATATATTTACTAAAATAATTATATTTCACTTAGAGTTTGTAATTAATTTCTTTTAATCAATTCACAATTCCCTATTAAATAAAGTTTCTCCGTGAGGCTCCTGGAAGAGAGACTTGTAGGGAAGATAATCGGAGAGAAAGAAAAAAAAGTTCTGTTGCAGAAGAAACTACATAGAGAATATAAACGTTATTTTTTGTTTTAGATTTCTCATTATAATATTTTAGAATGTATATTTACTTAAACAACTAAAACCTTTGATAAATAAACTTGATATGATGTAATATTGTTGTTATTATTAATTATATATTGAATATCTGACACAATATTAATATTTTATATGAATATACTTTTTGTAGTCACTAACACAACTTTATTAACACTTTATTTATTATTTTATTTATAATATCTGAATCAAACTACGTTTATTCTTTTCTTTTAATTTTTATTTTATAAAAAAATATTTTATTATTGTTCAAGTTATTTTTATATTTAAATTAGTATATAGATATGTTACTATATTTTTATTTTTTATTTTCAATACAAATTTAGTAGTTATTTAATATTTTTTTTTATTTTAAAAAAATTGAAGTTATTAAAGTTGATGAAAAAGAATTTACTCTAATAACAAACGAAAAGGAAGTTAAACACATAGTTAAAAAAAATGGATGAATAAGATAAGAATGAGCTGCGAAAGAATGCAATACTAAAAGAAAATAAATTAAATGATATTAATATTAAATACGATAAATGAAAATACAAGATTAATATATTAATATTAAAAATAATAAATGAAAACATATTCTTATTTTTATAAGTTAAACACTTTAACTAATTAAATTTATTTTTCATATATAATATTTGAAGTTATTTTTCTTAAAAGTGCCATGTTTTTGTTTATTATCTATCTTATTTTTATTCACGATTAAAAAATAAATGAAAAGTTATTCATAAAGTTAATGTTGATGGTTTCTACATTGTCAATCTATTTATCACGAGTCATAATCATTGTGTAATGAAAATTCTGATAACTTTTATAGGTAGATGAAGCCATATAATTACAGACTGTCAAGAACTGCAATAACTTCAGCATTAATTTTATAGTTGAAGTGAGTCAACTGCTAAAATCTTGAGACCAATAAATTTGCGTATCATTTATTCCTGTCTATAAACTCTCCCATCCATCTTAATGTACGTATATATATATATATATATATATATATATATATATATATATATATATATATATATTTTT
>Ga0123342_1009741_pt1 | contig 11320 bp, 8 predicted proteins | sample Turbeawhitnodule_FD_89960 | JGI IMG/M metagenome (GOLD analysis project Ga0123342, IMG submission 89960) | Root nodule microbial communities of legume samples collected from Mexico - Turtle bean Mexico white nodule | ecosystem: Host-associated > Plants > Roots > Nodule | place: Mexico: Nepantla... | reverse complement strand
TCTTCTCTTTCGGTCGGTCGCTCCTTCTTGGTGTCTCCTTCGGTCGGGCGGGGGAGGGTACCTGCGAAGGCACTCCGACGCTCAAGTAAGTATGAGATTCTAAGTGTGTTTTAGTAAGTGAATAAAAAACGTACCTTTCTCTGGCTTGAGCACATATTTATAGGATTGCCTAATGGGCTTTCTATCCCTTGGGCTCAGGGTGGTTGTGGATAGGTCTTGCCAATCGTGCTCCGGAATGTCCGGGGAACATATCTTCTTTAAACGCGTATTCCTTATTCTTCGGAGGTGTATCTTAACCACTTTAGCTTTGTCACACATGCCTCACATTTATTATGGGTTCGGTCGGTCGGCCACGTTCGTCCGGTGCCTACCGATACATAAATTATTATGTAGTAATATATTTTAGAAAGATTATAATTTACAAGTTAATTTATCAAAATTTAGTATAATTAGAAATTATGAAATGATAATAATATTATAGTTTAAGTTACAGTCTTAACTAATAGTTTAAGTTACATTTTTAAATAAAAAGAGTTACGTTCTTATGAGTTATAGTTTATTGAATATTCAATTTTTATTTAAAACAATTGTTGAATGGAAGATTAATGCAAAATAACAGAGTAGATAATTGATGTATGTTATACTGATACGAGGTGTTACAATATCAATTTTAATTTTATGTTGTTAATTTCAATCATTATTATAGATAAAAAAAATAACTAAATTAACTACATTAAAATTCATATTAATACAATTTCAAGTTATTTAGAATTTTAATGTATGTTAGTGACATTTAATTTCATCCAATCATTTCTTCTCACTGTATTTTTATTTCGTGCTTTAATGTATTGTCTTAGGTTTATTTACTCCAAATGCAATTAACTAAACATGTCATTTAACTTGTAGGATATTTCATATATGAGATAAATTAAGTTTAATATTTTTTTACATTTTCCATATAATGTTGAAAAACATAATTAAAATTTAAAAATCACATCTTTATTTGTTTTCATATTTAAACTATTTTTCATCTTGTAAGAAGGCATTAAAGTATAGTAAATGTAAAAACTATATAGAATTAATATATATATATATATATATATATATATATATATAATCTCATTCAAGATTTATTTTCTCATCGACATCATAAATTTGCTTATATTTTATTTTATAGAAATAATAAAATAACTTATCTCACAAAAGTAATACACTACAAGAAATTTGTTATTCACATACCGGTTATTACATACAGATTCAAATTCATATGTAAAGTGAGCATTACATACGGATTTTACATACAAATTTGGATTCAGGTCCATATGTAAAGTAAGTGTTACATACCGATTTTTACATGCAGATCCAGATTCGTATGTAAAGTAAGTGTTACATACGGGTCCAGATCCATATATAAAGTGAGCGTTACATATGGATTTTTACATACGAATTTAAATTCGTATAGTTCTTTATGGGAATTAAAAGCAATGAACAAACGAAAATAAAAATGAAAATATAAAAGAAGGTTATAGGGAATTGAAACAATTTTAATATTTATTATGTTGTTATAATTAAATTAGAAAATTAATTTGAGTTTAATTATTTTTTAAATTTAATTAAACAAAAATTTATAATATTAAAATTAAATATATATATATATATATATATAAATATTAGTATCAATAATAATATTTCATATTGATCGTCTCTATCTAAATTCAATTAGAATAATAACATTTTTTTTCTAATTGGGCCATATGTGTTGCGGCCCATTAAAAAACTAAAAATAAAATTAGGTGTTGCATGAAGCGTATGAAGCGGAAATAATTATTACGGATTGTATCCGTATATATATAAAGTATTACATACATAATATTTTTAATAATTGTAATAATAATAATATTGATATTAATGATAATATTGATATTAGTATTAATAATAACAATATTAATATTAATAATATCATTAATATTAATATTAATAATATCATTAATATTAATGATAATATTAATATTAATATTAATAATAATAATATTATTAATAATAATAATAAGTATAATAAAAATTATAATATAACAAAAGAACTTGTCTAGTGTAGTTCACCAAACTATAAATCCAACAAAAGATTTGTATAAAGTATAATGTATTTTAAATTAAAACTTAAAAATTCATAAAATACATATATGCATACACATATTTACAAAAGAAAAAGATGAAATAAAGTTTTTATTATCCTTTAGATATTGTTTCTACACTTGTTTTTATATATTTTTGTCAATTCACAGTATAAACAAGATATTCAAAAATGAGTTATTGAAATAAATTTTCAACATAAGAAAAGTATATAAAAAAAAGACACTTTAATCAACAGATCTCAATCATTCACCAACGAACAACAACAATATAGATCTTACATGGATTTATACATTAATATCAACTAACGTCTTTCAGAATACTAATATTAGTCTATCATATGCTAAGATTTGATTAAATACGACTTAGATTTACAATTGAACCTAAGAGAATGGACCAAGGTAATTTCATTACAGTCCAAATCGTGCATCTACATATGGTCACCGTGTGTAAAACTTCCCCCTTAGCTTCTTATCACCTGATATCATAATTTATGTGACTTAAATCATTAGTGAAGTAAGAGGATCTTTGTTACAACATAATTGTCGATACTTAAGTAATACATAAATAAAATAATAGTCCACATATAATCTCAAACATGTGACCACAAATTCATATTCTTATCGAATTTTCATATAAAGTACACAATTATTTTTTTTAAAAACATAATCAATTAAATATACAACTTCACATCTAAATCGTATATCCTAAGATTCTATCAAAGCATAAATAATTTTCCTTACCTGCAATGTCTATCTTCAAAACAAATTTACTAATTCAAACATTAAAGTTATACAAAATTTGGGTACCCATAACACGAATCCAAACATAACAAAAATTCAGTATAAGGTTGATCAAGTTCATATAATCATTTTTATCAATGGATCCCACCAAGACTGATGACAAAATCATTAAAAGCAGAAGATGACAAAGATTCTATTGAGTAAATATAAACTTACTCTTTTGAAAATCTGATCAGATAGGAATGATCTTTCACTGCTTAATTACATTACATTCTAAAACACTACAAGAAAATAATTAAATATAAACTAATTTTAGAGACCAAAATAATTAGTCACTATATTGACTAAATTAGAAATAATTTTATAAACTAAAAAAATATTGGTATCTAAAATAGTTTATATTATTAATAAAAATTTATAAAGTGGTATCTAACCATTAGCTACCAAGGTTTTAACTACTAGATGCTAGGGGATATCCTGGTCTTGCTACTTGTGGAGGTATTTTTCGTAGGAGTATGGAGGAATTTATTGGAGCTTTCTCTGCGTTTCTTGAAGTTCAGACTGTTTTACTGAGTTTTATGGGGTTATACATGTTATGGAGGAAGCTCAAAAGATGAGGCTTACTGATGTCTAGCTAGAATGTGATTCTGCTTTGGTTTGTGTTGCGTTTACTGATAGGACCAATGTTCCTTGGATGCTTCGTAATCAATGAAATACTTGTCTTAATTACTGTGGAAAAATCAGGTTAAAGATTACTCATATTTTTCGTGAAGGGGATGCATGTGCTGATAAGTTGGCTAATTTATGATTTATTCATAGAAAATCTTTTCATTGGTATAATATACTACCATCTAGTCTGTTCTTAGAATTCTTTATGAATAGGTATAGTCTACCTATGTATCGTTTTTGTTAATATATGGATTTTGGTCTAATCCTCCAATATTTTTGTATTTTTTTTCTTTTTTAATAATATTTTTTTTCATGCGATGACAAATGATTGTTGTTACTTGAGGTATCAACATAGCTGAGATGTCAAGTTGCATAGTAATGTCTAACATGAAAGCTTTTATTTAAAAGTAAAAACTACTAACAACTTTATATTCTAAATTAGTATCTATCCGTCTTCTAGAGACTAATTTAGAATATAAAATATTAGTGACTAAAATCTTGATAGTTAATTTAGATATCAATTTAAAAATTATTTTATAAATTTTTATTATTAATAGAATCACTCTATATACCAATAATTTTTTAGTCTAGAATAATATATAATTTAGTTAATATGGTGACTAATTATTTTTTTTTTCTTCTAAATTTGATTGCTATTAAATAAAAACATTTTTATAATTATTATTTTGTATTGTTTTAGCACTATTAAAAGTAGATTTAATTATCTTGAAATATAGTTACTAATTAGAAGAGTTTTAAAATGAAAGTGATTAATTAAGGTCTACGTTCAATATTAAAGTTGATATGCTTCAATAAATCTTTTTGTCTTCCTATAATCTCAGTTCCTATAAATATCATTTAACTTCTCAACTTCTAAATCAAACTAATTCATGATATTTAGTCTTCACTTCAATATCATGTCTATACTTTTTGTTTTCTCTCTCTTTCTTCTCCTAAATGTACCCAAGTCGTGTATTGCTGAAAAAGATTACGAGTTTTTCATGTTAGCTCAACAATGGCCAAAAGGCTATTGTAATAGGATGGGTGTTCAGTGTAAATCGAGACCAAATAAATTCACTATTCATGGACTATGGCCACAAGGATTGAATGGTCAATTATTAACTAATTGCGACGCTTCCAGCAGTCTTAGTCACGATGTGAGTATATTTCAATTTGTTATGGTTAGAATGAAGTTATTTTATATGCTATAATGTTTAATGTTTGCCCTGTTTTGTATTTATCTAGGATATAAAAACCGTGGAAAAACAACTTTATTCGAATTGGCCAAGTTTAATTGGCAGGGATTTTGACTTTTGGTCTAGTGAGTGGAAGAAGCATGGAACATGTTCAGAGAAAGAGTTTTCAAAACTAGAATATTTCGAGACAGCGTTGCATAATCATGCTCAAAACGACCTAATGGGTATCCTTAAAAGGGCAAATATTGTCCCAAATAAAAAACAACTTTATAATATAAGTTCTGTTGTTGCTGCAGTTCACCAACACACTCAGCATCAGCCTCATCTTGTTTGCTATTTCGATGCACTACGAAATGTTAGCGCTCTTTATGAAATAGGTATTTGTTATGAGGAGGATGGAAAATCATACAAAAATTGTTTGGATCCTCATGGCACTTGTTATGGCACTGAATTAATATACCCAAAATGATGTATTTGTTTATGCACCAATGATAATAAAGGCAATACAAGGATTCATTTTCCTTTAATTCTTGTTTGTGTGATGTGTGATGTGGTTACGCTCTTAGATATGGATTTTAAATACATATATACAAATAAAGAACCATAAATAATATAATATCATAATATCTTTGATTGAATTGATTATGACATACTGGAATTGGATTAGTTCACTCATATAATTAAGATAGTAGATTTTTTATGTACTTAAAATTGAAAAATAAACATTCAAAGGTGAGGTAACAAATACTTCATTACATGACTATGTGAGAATTACATACAATAAAAATTGTAAAGGAGGAATTCAATGTAATAACAATTTAAATTGATAAATAAAAATGTAAATATCTGAAAAATAAATGCAAATTAAACTTGATTAATACTTATTATATCAAGTCATTTAACACTATATAAAAAAAATAATATTATCTATGGATTTTCATCTACGAATTCAAAATTTGAATTTGTAGGTAAATTCAACCTTACTTATCTATATTATCTACAAATTATTATCCACAAATTTATATTAAAAAATAAATTTAATAATATTATTAATAAAAATATTTTTATTAACAATATTAATAACTAAAAATATAAATAATTTTAATAGTTTTAAAATCTTAATAATATACATAATATTAATCATAGTAGTTATATACATAATATTAAAAATATTATTATAATATAAATAATTATAAAATTATAATTAATATTATAAATAATAATAATAATCATAACTAATATATATATATATGCTAACATTATAAAATTAATAATATTAATATAATATCATGAATAAGATAAATAACATTAATAATAATATTATTAATACTATTAATGACATTAATAATAGTATTAATAACAATAATATTAATAATATTAATTTTTTTATTAATATTATTGATAATATTAATAATTTATCTATACTTACTATATATAAAGGGGATTCCCCTCTTAACTGCTCTTGATTTTTTTTTTCTATTTTATCCTTATATTAATATTTAATTTTATTATTGTATTATGGTCATTGTGTCATTTCTTATTCCCCTCTTAACTACTCTTAATTTTTTTTCCATTTTATCCTTACTTAATAATTTATTGTATTAATTTATTTTGGTTATTTGGACATTTTATAATTTTAAAAATTAATAAAATAATTTTTTAATTTATTTTATTTGTTATTATTTAACTGGAAAGTGGAGAGAATAGAGAGAGTTGAGAGATTGATTAGTTACTTTTCTGTTTTAAATCTTCTTCTCTATTAAATAAAAAATTAAAGATATTTGTAATATTTTGTGGACCACGGAGAGTTTTTAAATTGATATTTTTTTTTATTAAATTGATTTAAGAAACAGATTTTATGATTCTCCACTACACATAACGCACATATCTACTTTCCACTTTTTCTCTCCTATATAGGTACCTACTTCCCACTTTCTCTCTCCACTACTCTTTATCTCATTTTAATGTTATTAAGAGAAATTGTTTTTGAAAAATAAAAAAATACAAAAGAAATAAAAAATGCGGATACACAGGCACGTACGTTAGTGCGTGCCTGTGTTCCGCTAGTACCTATAAAGAAAATTCTCCATTATAACTGTTTCTTTTTCTCTTTTTGGTATTCACTTTTTTCTTTTCTTTCACAATATACTGTTGCATTCATTCTTCTTATATTATTAGGTAAATTCCTCCACCTTAGAACCTATGATATGCATCCAGTTTTTTTAAAATTACCATTCAATTTATTAAAAAAAAATACATTTAAAAAAATCAAATTCGAAATAGAATTAAAAAAATGATAAAAATATATTGTATATTATGTATTATATCTCTTTTTAGTAAACTGAAATACACATATAACAATGATAAAATAAATAAATAAATGTGAATACACATGTTAATATTTAAAAAAATACAAATACACATAAATTTACGATGAATTAAAATATTATAATATGATTTTATAGTTCATTTTAATAAATACAAGTACACATATAATAATGATAAAACTAAAAAATGCAGATATACAGTTTGATATTTAAAAAAAAATACAAAAAACACATAAATTTATGATGAATTAGAATGTTTGAGTATGAGTTTATAATTCATTTTAATAAATACAAATACATATATAATAATGATAAAAATAAAAAATATGAATACATAATAATGATAAAAATAAAAAATATGGATACATAATGATAATAATAAAAGATACACACTAATAGCAAAAATAAAAAATACAGATACACAATAATGGTAGAAATAAAATATTGGATACATTATATTAATAAAAAAATATTGATATACATTAAAAACAAAAATAAAAAAATGCGGATATACAGGTGCAACGCTTATTCCCGCTAGTATATTAATACTATTTAGAATATTAATAATATTTAATATTGATCATTATAATAATAAATATAATAATAATCATCATAACATGACAACAAAGATCTTGACTTCGAATCCCACCCGCTACAGTTTATTTCTAATATTAATTAATAATCATTGTAATAACATATGTAACAATTTTTCAATAATAATCCTAAAAATGAAAATAAATAATATTTGAAAATAATAAACAAATTCAAATAATAATTTAAAATTTAAAAATAAAATTGATGAATTATCATGGATTTACTCAGATATTAAAGTTATGGAGTTAGTAGGTAACTCTCGTGTCAGTTACCACATACACTCAAAGATAAATTACCTACGGATTTTGGATAAGCTAAGAGTTAGTTAACAATCACCTAGTTTATTTTCTAAAAGCTAGTTTATATGTTATCAAATAATTTATCAACTAGTTTTTTTCAAACGGATCAAATATCTAGAATGTGTTAGATGATAATCTCTAATAAAACATATTTAATACAATTTTTTCAAAAAGCATTTTCTTTTACGTGTCATCTTATATTTATTTGGAATTTTGTAAATTTTATATATTTGAATTAGGATTTTCTTGTATAATGGTTTTGCACAAATTTAAATAATTAGCATGCGTAAAAACACACATATATAAACAATCATTACATTTATTATTTATATTTATTAATTATATTGTATTTACTATTTCAACTAATCATTTTAAATAAATCAAGAAATACTAGTTGAAGTTAATAAAATATATATAACTTTTTTTTTCATTTATATATGTCACAGTTAATCAATGTAAACTAATTAATAATTAAATGAATGCTAAAAGAAACAGTTAATCAATGTAAACTAATTAATAATTAAATGAATGCTAAAAGAATCAGTTAATCAATGTAAACTAATTAATAATTAAATGAATGCTAAAAGAAACAGTTAATCAATGTAAACTAATTAATAATTAGATGAATGCTAAAAGAAATAATGATGGTAGAGTTCACAAAAAAGCGACGCAAAGAGTACAAAAAAAGACTATTCCTGAGACTAGTGTGGACTTAACATCCCAATAGAAATGGAAACTAATGTTTTGATGGCTATGCATTAGAGAGAACCTCCAATTAGACACAAATTTACAAGGTAGTATTGACTAAGCCTACATAAAGAAAAATATATTATTTAACTATAACGTAGGTTTGAAGGATACTAAAATGACTATAAAATTAAATAATTATTAAGAAGTGGAATTTAAGTCTTTCCACCCACTTATATACTATAAAATGGTCATAATATCTATATATAGTCTCGTGCGTGAGACTATATATTATGTGTGGGTTATGACTCACCTTAAACCGTTTTCTTGGCATAATTGGGAGGTTACTTGTCACACTTAATTGCAATCAAAGGGAGGTTACTCACCACAATTAATTGTAATCAAATGGAGGTTTCTTACTACAATTAATTGTCATTAAAGGAAGGTTAATTACCATTAATTGTCTTTATTATTGTTGTCTCCTATAACCATTATATATAGTGGCTTCCTTCAAACAATGTAACACACAAAAACAGCAACACACATTTCTGGTATCATTTCTTTAGTTGAAATTATTACGCTTCCGCACACGATATCCCTACATTATAAGTGGTCCGATAACAAGTGACTTGATAAACCCAATAAACAATTGTTAGGATAGACTCAAAATGATCCTGATATCAACTTAGAAGGTAAGGTTTACACCCACTTATATAACTCTTTTTGTCTTCTTATAATCTCAGTTCCTATAAATATCATTTAACTTCTCCACTTCTAAATCAAACTGATTCATGATATTTAGTCTTCACTTCAATATCATGTCTGTGCTTTTTGTTTTCTCTCTCTTTCTTCTCCTAAATGTACCCAATTCCTGTATTGCTCAAAAAAATTACAGTTCTTTCGTTTTAATTCAACAATGGCCAAAAGGCTTTTGTAGAATGATAGGTGGATTCTGTACAATGAAACCAAATAAATTCACTATTTATGGACTATGGCCACTGCGACCGAATGGTCGACCAATAAAGTATTGCAACACTGACAGCAATCTTAGTGAAGATGTGAGTATATTTCAATTTGTTATGGTTAGAATGAGTTTATTTTATATGCTTTAATGTTTAATGTTGGCCCTGTTTTGTATTTATATAGGATATAAAACCCTTGGAAAAACAACTTTCTTCGAATTGGCCAAGTTTAGGTGGCTTAGATTTTGCAGTTTGGTACGGTCAGTGGAAGGTGCATGGAACATGTTCAGAGAACGAGTTTACAAAACTAGAATATTTCCAGCTGGCGTTGGATAATTATGCTCAAAACGATCTACGGGATATCCTTAAAAAGGCAAATATTGTCCCAGATGAACAAAAACACTATAATAGAAGTTCTGTTGTTGCTGCAGTTCATCAACACACTCAGCATGATCCTCAACTTGTTTGCTATTTCGATTCAGTACGAAATGTCAGCGTTCTTTATCAAATAGCTATCTGTTATGCGGACGATGGAAAATCATACAAAAATTGTGTGTCTGATTTTATTGGCAATTGTTCTGGCACACAATTATTAATAGACCCAAAATGATGTATGAATTTATGCACCAATAATATTTAATAAATACAAGGATTCATTTTCACCAGGGCTGCGCTGGCCTGGGAACGTTACAGCATTATTGAGTAGGCTTTGGTTATTTCGGATGCTGCACAATTGGCATGGCTTTCGTTATTTAAGAACATTAAAATTGAGATTTCATATATTTTGGTTTAGAAACACAAATTCCATTTATATAATCAAACTTATGTAATTATATTATTTTATATTAGTTTATATTTACCAACTAGTTTAACATTTTTTATCCGATAAATTAGTTTACCAACTCAAAACTTATATAAGATAAGCTAAGAGTTTGTTAACTATCACCTAGTTTATTATCTAAAAGCTAGTTTATCTGCTATCAAATAATTTATCAACTAGTTTTTATCTGGAATAAGTTAGATGATAATTTCTAATAAAACATATTTATTACAAATTTTTCAAAATATATTTTTTTGTTACGTGTCATCTTATGTTTAGTTGGAATTAAATTTATTTTTGAATTTTATATTGAAATGGATCAAATTTTGATTTATATATTTGAATTAGGATTTTCTTTAATGGTTCTAGACAAATTTAAATAATTACCGTAAACACATATATATAAACAATCATTACATTTATTATTTATATTTATTAATTGTATTGTATTTACTCTTTCAAATCATTTTAAATAAATCAATAAATACTAGTTGAAGTTAATAAAGTATATATAATTTTTTTTTTCATTTTTTCATTTATATGTCACACGTTCAATCAATGCAAACTAATTAAAAATTAAATGAAAGACGAGAGGGTATAAGTAGGGATGGCAAAGCGGGGCGGGCCATGCGGGTTGGCCCGCATGTAAAAAACGCAAGGCGGGCTAACCTTTTCAACCCGCATTAGCCCGCAGCCCGCGCGGGCCAGCAGCAGGGCGGGCTGGCCCGCTAACCCGCAAGAAAAAAAAGTGTCATTTTTTTAATGTGTGCAGATTATAATTATGAAAAAATGGATGAAAGTTCTTCTAAGGCGACATCCAATGTTATTGAAATGGAAGAATGTCAATAATGTTTATGTTTAATGTTTTTTAATTAATGTTTATGTTTATGTTT
>Ga0123342_1009740_pt1 | contig 11322 bp, 17 predicted proteins | sample Turbeawhitnodule_FD_89960 | JGI IMG/M metagenome (GOLD analysis project Ga0123342, IMG submission 89960) | Root nodule microbial communities of legume samples collected from Mexico - Turtle bean Mexico white nodule | ecosystem: Host-associated > Plants > Roots > Nodule | place: Mexico: Nepantla... | reverse complement strand
GTTCTTAACAAACTTTCTGAGGTACGCACGTTCAGTTCATACACTTTACGCTTGCGAGTTAGAGCTGACTGTGAGAGAGGATTTGCACGGTTCTAGTTCTCTTAGTTTTTGGTGATACCGTCAGTGACTTGAGCGTCAGAGTGTGATCGGCCGCAGCGGCGCCGTATTATTTCTTTGCAGGTTCTTGAAGTAGATCCCGGAAAGGAACGGAGGTGAGAAGCGGTGCGCACGTCGATCCTTTGACGAGGCATTCTCCAACGTTCCGGTCAACAGGCAGGATCACGTTTGGATCCTGTATGCTCCATTTCCAAGGACTTCTGTCACTCTGAAAGGACCAGTCCACTTGGGTGATAACTTGTTTTCTAACTGGTACGGGTGAGCCTTTCACATCACCAGGTCGGCGACCTGGAACTACCGAGATCTCAACTTGCAGCTTCATTTGTACTCCACCCTCCTCTTCAAGGCTTCAGCCTTGATCCTTGCTTCCTCCATCACTTCATCTAGTAGGTCCAGGTTCACCTTTCTCTCTTCATTGGACTCTTCGACCACGAAGTTCTGGAAACGTGGCGAGTTCTCCTGGATTTCTACTGGAATCATTGTGTCTGAGCCATACACCAAGCTAAAGGGTGTTTCCCTGGTTGTGGACTGGGGAGTAGTGTGGTAAGCCCACACAATTCTAGGAACTTCTTCCGCCCAGGTTCCCTTGGCTTTGTCTAGCCTTCTCTTCAAACCTCTAACCACAACTCGGTTGGCAGACTCGACCTGCCCGTTTGTCTAGGGGTGTTCAACTGACGCGAACACCTGTTTCACTCCCAGCTCTGTACATAAATTGCACAATTGTTGGCTTGCCAACTGGGTACCATTGTAAGACACCAACCACTTCGGGATTCCAAAGCGGCATATTATGTTTTTCCACACAAGGTGCTGGATCTTGTGGGCTGTGATTTGTGATACTGGCTCAGCCTCTATCCACTTTGTGAAGTATTCTATGGCAACCACGAGGTACTTCATCTGCCGTACTGTTAAAGGAAAGGGCCCAAGAATGTCAATCCCCCAAGTACGAAATGGCCATGGGGTGTAGATCGACTTCAGCTCTTCTGGGGGTGCCTTGTGTTAGTCGGCGTGTTGTTGGCACTGCTTGCACCGTTGTGCATACCTCCTGCAATCTTCCCTCATGGTTGGCCAATAATATCCTGCACGAATGGCCTTTGACGAGAGGGACCGGCCGCCGACGTGGCTATGGCATATTCACTCATGCAGTTCTGCCATAATGCGCGTGCATTGCTCACCACTTACACACACTAGGATAGGGTGGATGAATCCGTGCCTGAAAAGCTTTCCGTCGATCAAGGTGTACTTGCTCGAATTTTTCTTGATTTTTCTGCCCTCTGTGGGCTTTAGCGGGAGTATTCCATCAGGTTGGTAGTGTGTCATCCAAGTTTCTCCTGTTTCGACTTGGTGAACCTGTCGACATTTCCCCAACAACCGGGTATACGCTTATCCTGGGTGTTTTGAACGTCTCTTACGTTAGCGACCGATGACTCCTCCTCACTTCTTCCAATGTGCTGATCTGCTGGACCTCGACCATATTGTCTGCAGTAGTTCGAGGTGTCTTTAGGGTCTCCTGAATCACTGTCCTCTACTGCCCCCATGCCCGAACTGGTGAGCTTTGCAAGCAAGTTTGCTCAGGCATTCTGTTCTTTAGGCACATGGACTAACTCAAACACCTCAAACGTCTCCTTCAGAACCTGAACGTACTCTGGGTATGCGACCATCTAAGGGTCTTTAGCTTGGTACTCCCCCGTGACCTGACCGGTGACCAATAAGGAGTCACTTTTCGCCAACAGAACTTTCGCGCCCATCTCCTTTGCTAGCAGCATCCCAACGATCATGGCCTCATACTCTACTTTGTTATTACTGGCCTTGAAAGCGAAACGTATGGCTTGCTCAATCAGCAACCCATTTGGTCCTTCCAAGATGACACCAACCCCACTACCTTGTTGGTTTGAGGAACCATCTACAGAGAGCACCCATTTGAAACTTGCTCCTTCTTGATGCGTGGCTGCCAAGGAGAGCTCTACTACGAAGTCGGCGTAAATCTGGCCTTTAATGGGGCCTCTAGGCTCATACTGTACGTCAAACTCATATAGTTCTACGGCCCATCGCACCATTCTGCCTGCCACATCTGACTTTTGTAAGACCTTGCGAATTGCAAGGTCTGACATCACTATTATGATGAAGCTCTGGAAATAGTGGCGAAGTCTTTGCGCTGAGAACACTACTGCCATAGCTGGTTTCTCTAGGGTCTGGTATCTCAACTCTGGCCCTTGCAACACCTTGCTGACGAAGTAGATCAACTTCTGCACCTAGTCTTGTTCTTGCAGCAGGACCGAACTTATCGTCTTCTTTGTAACTGCGAAGTATAGGCGAAGCGGAGTACCTAGCTCTGGCTTGCACAATATTGCTGGACTGGCCAGGTACTCCTTCAGCTTTACAAACGCCTCTTCGCAATCCCGGGTCCATACGAACCTGCTGTTTCTCTTTAGGTATTGGAAATAAGGATGCCCCTTGTCTCCTCCTGTCGATACGAATCTGGACAGAGCGACCATACGTCCTCTTAGCTGCTGCACCTCTTTCACTGAGATCGGGTTCCTCATTGCTATTATCGCAGTGCACTTCTCAGGGTTCGCCTCTATCCCATGTTCAGTGAGTAGGAACCCCAAGAACTTGCCTGCCTCGACCCCGAACACACACTTCTTTGGGTTCAGCTTCAGCCTGTACTTCGCTATTATGGAGAACAACTCTTCTAGGTCTGCTACGTGTTGTTTCTTCTGCTAGGAGATGACCACCATGTCATCTACATATGCTTGGACATTTCACCCTAACATGGGTGTTAAAACTCTGTCCATCAACCTCTGGTAGGTGGCACCTGCGTTCTTCAGTCCAAAGGGCATCACCTTATAACAATAACAAGACAGCTCTGTCATAAATGCCATCTTGCACTCGTCCCTGGGGTGCATCGTGATCTGGTTGTAACCAGAGAAGACATCCAAGAAGCTGAGTAATCTGCATCCAGACGCACTATCCACCAAGGCGTCAATACTAGGCAGCGGGTAGGAGTCCTTCGGACAGGCCTTGTTGAGGTCTGTGAAGTCGACACACATCCTCCACTTCCCGTTAGCCTTCTTCACTAGTACCACATTGGCCAACCATTCAGGGTATTGAATCTCCCTAATGTGGTCAGCCTTCAACAACTTCTTTGTCTCTTTGCGAATGACCTGACGCCTCTCCTTGTTGAATTTTCGTCTTCACTAGCGAACAGGTCGGACCTGGGGATCCATGGTGAGACGATGACACAAGAAGTCAGGATCTATGCCAGACATGTCAGACGTAGACCATGCGAATGCATCAAGGTGTCGCGCTATGACCTCAACAATCTGATCCTGCAATTCTTGGCCTAAGTACTTGCCAATCTTGAATATCTTCCCACCGATCTCTCGCTCTAGCACGTCTTCGGCGGGTTTAGGTGGTCTCTCCCGGGCGATCTCTGCACGAGTGACCCCTTCTTCCCTTGGAGTCTGGGTAGTAACCGCGAACACTCCTCTTTTTGTCTTGAGGCTATTCTTGTAGCATTTTTTAGCGTCTTTTTGGTCAGACTTGATGGTGATCACGGTACCCTCAAGGGAAGGCAGCTTCATCTTCATATGCCTCGTAGAGGCAATCGCCCAATCCTGTTCAAAGCAGGTCTACCTTACAGTATATTGTAGGCTGATGGGGCGTTAACGACAAGATACCTGATCTTGGCAGTGCGTGAAGCTGTGCCATTTGTGAAGGTCATCCTCAGCTCTATATGCCCACACACCTCCACCTGGTCTCTAGCGAAACCATACAAGCACACGGTATAGGGCCTCAGCTGGTCTGGGGACAACTGTAACTTGTTGAAGGTCGACCAGAACATCACGTCGGTTGAACTTCCTTGGTCAATGAGGACACGATGCACCCTCCTTCTAGCCGTGACTAGCGAAATCACTACTGGGTCATTGTGCCCCTGATCTGCCCCTGCAGTCACCAACGCTTGATCGTTCTACTGCTCTTGAAGGTAATCCTTTAAGAAGTCGCTCTTCACTAGCTCATCCAGTTGGTGTGCCAAGGCCAAGCAATTGCGTATATAGTGGCCATGTGCTCGGTGAAACTTGCACCAAGCGTTCTTGTTAGGCCCCATCTTCCTATCGGTCTTCGCGGGCACCTTCAGCCTTTCTGCTATGTTTGTAATAACAATCATCTCCTTGAGCTCTACACGAAATTTATGTTTCGGGGGCGGGTCCCTTCGCGTGCGCGTCCCCGCCTGGGACCGCTCGTAGGGTTTCCCCGCGCCCTTCTTCTCCGTGGTTGCCTCATGTACCCTCATGGGCTGAGGTCATCCTACTGCTGGAGGACGAATAGAACCGACAAGACCACGTTTCTCTATTACTTGATCGTCTGCAGCGATGTGCGCCAAAGCTCGACGTATGATCTCGGTGAGTGTCTTCGAGTAGAACCTTAGCAAGGATTCACTGAAAGGTCCTGGCAACGTTCCCTTGACAAAGTTGTGCACCTTCATGGCCTCATCTGTGGGTTTCAACCGCATCACCTGGACCCCAAACCTGTTCAAGTAGTCCTTCATGGACTCCCCCTGGTACTGTTTAATGTCAAAGACATCATAAGAGAGTCGGGTGGGGGCCTTGTTAACAAGGTATTGTTCCCTTAACAACGTCGTGAATTGGTCAAAGGTAGTGATGTGTCCATCAGGGAGGCTGACGAACCACTCCAACGTCGCGCTTACCAACGTGCTCATGAGCAGCTTGCAGTACACAGCGTCAGATCCTCCTGTGAGCATCATTTGAGTATGGAACGCTGTGAGATGGGCCTCTAGGTCCTCTACACCTGTGAAGGTGACCTTCGGGCCTAGAGACGTGGTTGGCAACGCTGTATCCATGATCGCCTGTGAGAACGGCATGGGACGTGCCCTAAGTGGTATAGGTGGGGCACGTTCATCCACCGCGCGCTCCCCTACTTGTTACAAATCTCTGCGCAGTTCCTCATTATCCCTGCGAAGTTCTTCGTTGTCCGCACGTGATGCGGAAATTTCAACCCTAGATGCCGCCACCTCTGCTTGGAGGGCACTCATAGTCTACAAGATTTGTTACGTGGTGACGTTATCCCCTCCAGGGTGCACAACACCCGTGGCTACAACAGATCCTTGCCTCGTACTCCTCATATCGTTGGTAAAAACTCTGAACACGATTGTGAGTGGGACCTTGTTTTAATGGGCCCCACGGTAGGCGCCAAATGTTCCTGCCGGTTGACTCTAACGGCAGCCTTCGACCCCTCTATCCCCGCCTGAGAATCATACTTTCTTGATCAAAGAATCTCTCAACTGCAAAGACAAAAGGGGTGCCTTGATGGCCGTTTGCACTCCGACACTTAAGTCAGTATAAGGGCAAAGAAATACCAAGTGTATAAAGTAGTTTCAGTCTTAGAAACAGTGTACCTTGCTAGGGTTCTTGGCACCCTTTATATAGGTTCAAACTAGGGTCTACCTTTGTGTTGTTACCCTTGTCTAGGGTTCCTTAGGGAACGTCCTTTCGCCGCTATTTACATAATCGTAGCGTATCTGGCAATAGAACTTCCCTTAACTGGAGTGCAACGACTAACAGAGTGGTCGCCTGGGTACCAACTTGTGCACCTAATCTCTAGCGTCATCTGTTTCTGCGGGTGCCTTAAGTATTCACATGCCATGCATGCAACTTTCCTTGGAAACCCTAACCCTAATGGGCCTCAGCGCCTCCAAGGATTGTTCTCTCGTGCCACGCCTGTATGTGCTATACATACCACGTGCATGGATCCCTCATGACTTAGGCCTTTCCCTTATCTGATGTTGTAACTGATAACTTAGTATAATTCTAGGGTCCACCTTATGTGGCCCACTATAACCTTCACACCGCCGATGTTCGATCTCTCCCTCTGTTGGCGATGTCGATCTCCAACATCGGGGTCTATGGTACTGATGTTCGAAGACTGACCAATCTCCTGACAGGTGTGTCTGGGCCCCCCCTTACGGTGTGCGATGTCCGAGGTGAGTCTCTGGAACTGATGACCGAGGACTGGTCGGGACAAGAATAAAGCACCATAGAGTGTAGCAGTAGAAAACAACACAGAAACCACCAATTTTGCCCCTATTTGTCGTCACAAATAGAATAGGAAAAAGGATAAAAACAGAATTAAGAAAGAATTTGAGAATCAAGAATACCCAACTCATTTCTTAAGAAGAAGAAATTTTCCTTAGGCAGTGGCTTAGTGAAGATATCTGCAAGTTGCTTTTCAGTTCCAATAAACTTAATTTCACAATCCTCATTACTCACATGATCACCTATAAAATGATGGCGAATCTCAATGTGCTTAGTTCTTGAATGCTGAATCTGATTTTTAGTGAGATTGATAGTACTTGTGTTATCACAAAGCAAAGGCACATTGTTGACCTTCAACCCAAAATCTTCTAGTTGTTGTTTGATCCAAAGAATTTGATCACAGCAGCTGCCAGTAGCTATATACTCAGCTTTTGCAGTTGAGAGGGTCACGCAAGATTGCTTCTTGCTATGCCAAGATGTGAGGCTTAAACCAATAAGATGACAAGTGCCACTTGTGCTTTTTCTGTCCAACTTGCAGTCTGCAAAATCAGAATCATAATAACCAAACAAATGTATAAGAGAGTGAGAGGGATACCATAAACCAACACTGATTGTGCCCTTGAGATATTTCAAAATTTGTTTGGCAGCCTTGAAGTGAGATTCTTTTGAATTTGATTGAAATCTAGCACATGGGCAAACAACAAACATGATGTCGGGCCTACTAGTAGTGAGATAAAGCAAAGAACCAATCAAACCTCTAAATTTGGTTTGATCCACTATTGTTCCAGCCAAATCAACATCCATATAATAACTTGTAGACATTGCTGTGGAGGCCTCTTTGTAGTTTTCCATCTCAAACTTATTGAGAATCTCCTTGCAGTACTTGGTTTGGCTTAGGAAGATATCATCCTTTGATTGCTTGACCTGCAACCCTAAGAAGAAGGATAACTCTCCCATCACAGGTGCAAAGGTTTCATCATAGTCATTACCTTCTTCTTGATTGTATCCTTTAGCAACCAACCTAACTTTGGTTCTTGTTATCACACCAGATTCATCCAATTTATTTCTAAACACCCACTTGGTTCCAATGAAATTCATGCAATCAGTTTTAGGAATAAGAAATCACACATCATTTCTAGTGAATTGACTCAGCTCATCATGCATGGCAACAACCCAATTTTCATCTTTAAGTGCATCACCAATAGATTTAGGTTCAATTTGAGATACAAAAGTCATGTGTTTGCAGTAATTTGAGATAGAGTTTCGAGTAGACACTTCTTTATCAATCTATCCAATGATGTTGTCCACATAAAGATCTCTAAGAATCCTCCATTGTTTTGGAAGTTCATCCTGTTGCAGAATTTCAACAGGTTGTTTCGTAGAATTAACCAATTGTTTCGCAAAATCAACCGGTTGTTTTTCTGGACAGGAATTCAGTTTCTACAGAATGGTGTTCTGATCATTTTCTTCTGCATAATTCTTCATAGGTTCCTATTCTACATGGTTAGTCTCATCAAATACAACATGAATAAACTCTTCCACAATCATAAGCCTTTTATTATACACTCTATAAGCATGGCTAGTTAAGGAATAACCAAGAAATATACCATTATCCACTTTCTCATCAAACTTGCCAACATTGTCCTTTCCATTATTTAAAATATAACACTTGTAGCCAAACACTTTTAGATGACCAATGTTGTGTTTTCTTCCATTAAACAATTCATAAGGGGTTTTCTTCAAAATTGGTCTAATGAGGAACCTGTTCATCACATAACAAGTTGTGCTAACAACATCAACCAAAAAATATTCTGGCAAAGAAAACTCACTCAAAATGGTATTACCAAGTTCCTCAAAAGACCTGTTCTTCCTTTCCACAACCCCACTATGTTGGGGAGTTCTAGGAGCATAAAGGTTATGGAAAATACCAAGTTTTTCATAAAAACCATTTAATTTTTCATTTTGAAATTCCCCACCATGATCACTACGAATGGCACAAATGTTACTGCAACACATGTTTTGTAATCTCTTGGCAAGCTTTTTGTATGCAAAAAATGCATCACTCTTGGATTCCAAAAACAATGTCCAAGTGAACTTATAGAAATCATCAACAATAACAAGTTCATCGTAGTTCCCACCAAGACTCATGGTTATTGAAGGACCAAACAAATCCATGTGCAGCAATTCAAGAGGTTTTGAAGTTCAAACAATGTTTTCAGTTTGAAAGAGTGTTTAATTTTCTTTCCCTTTGACATGCTTCACATATGTGGTCTTTTTCAAACTTGAGTTTGGGTAAACCTACCACAATATCTGTACCGTCCCGTCCCCAGGCGTTGACCAAAGTCAAGTCAAAGTCAAAGTCAACGTATGGAAGGGTCCTTTCCAAGGAAGAAAGTCAACAGGTTGACCGCTTGATGCGTCGCCAGTTTGAGGCGTCGCCAAGGTAGGGCATCGCCAAGGTGTAGGCGTCGCCAGGTGTAGGCGTCGCCAGGATGAGGCATCGCCAGGCGTAGGCGTCGCCAAGATGAGGCGTCGCCAGGTTAGGGCGCCGCCAGGAGGAGGCGTCGCCAAGTTAAGGCATCGGCGGTGTACCCCTGATACCCATGGGTAGGAAAGATTGTGGAGGGGACGACACCGCGATAGGCCTCAGTACCTCAGGACAGTAATAAAGAGAAGAGAAAGATGGCTTCAAGGCCATAGTTCTCGTACTAGTAGGGGGTAACCTGACTCACGAAGCACCACGCCACCGCTGAGAGACCCTGGGATAGATACGACCCATGAGAGGACCACACCCAGGGGAGAACCACGTGCATGGTACGAGAGAAAGGTAGATACGCTCCCAGGGCAACGGATTAGAGGCTGGGGCGCATGAGTTGGCGCCCAGAAAATCAACCCCTTGCGCAAATGAACTCCAAGAAGGGGGGACTTACACGATGGATTATACCTAAGTTGGGTTACGACGCTGTAAGGCCCTCCACGAAGGCTTTCCTAAAAGTTCGCTAAGGTACGCGTTAATTCAGTTAAGATTCGAATGTTTCAAGGGATATTTTTTATACGCTTTCAATGCGCTTTAACGCGCTTTAAATGCAAGAGGTGTATAAAAAGGGGCCTTGGGACGTTTGAAAGGGATCCGAGTTTTGACCTAATTCTCGCAGTTTCACACACACGTAAACCCTAGTTGTTTCGCTGCGCACCCACTGTACGCACAGACAATCAGGGCAACACAGTACTAGTTATTCAGTATCTACGACCACCTTCAGAGCATCGAGTCACGGTGTTCAATACGAAAGTGTGTCTCCTTTCATGATTTTCGCTAGTTGACTTGATCGTCGGAGTGCAAACGGCTGCAAGGGCGCCCCTATGTTCACTTCTTTTCAGGTATTCACAGACGGAGAAGAACGAAGGTGCCCTAGCTCGTGAGGACGAGCCACGCATAAAGACGACCCTGGTCAACCGGCGGGAGCATTTGGCGCCCACCGTGGGGCACGATATAAATCGTCAGCCCCATCACATAGTTTTCCAGTTCCAGTTGCAGTTCCCAACCTAGTTTCCTCGCGATTTTTTCAAAGAAAAATTGGTGCTGTTTTTACCAATTGCTTTGATTGAGTTGCTGTACGATCGCGTTGGTTCGAAGTTCAAGTTCCTCTACCCTTTGGAGGTGCACGACAACTAGGAGCGGTTCTAGATGATAAGATCCACGAGACAAGGCTCGACGCGCTGAGAGCGAAGAGATGACCATGCAGCAACTCATGCGTATGACGCAGGGATTGCAATAAGCAATGGCGGCATCGAAAGCAGAGCAAGTGCGCATGCAAGCGGACCTCGCGGCGTCTCAGGTGAGAAACGATGAGCTCCACCGTACCAACGAGGAACTACGCCGCGGGTGGCGTGACGTAGACGAGCCTGAGACTGCCACCCCACCAAGAGAATTCTCAACGCCGTTCTCTCAGGCGATTCTAGAGACAGCATTCCCCAACACATTCATAGGGCCCAAAGTAACCTTCACAGGGATGGAGATGATGCTGGTAGGCGGTTCTGATGCCGTAAGGTGCAAGCTCTTCATGAGCACTTTGACTAGGATGGCCATGGATTGGTTCATCAGCCTCCCAGAGGGTCATATCACGTCTTTCGCACAACTTTCGCGGCTATTCAGAGAGCAGTATCTAGCCAACAGGGCCCCACCCCCAGTTTCATACGACTTGTTTGACGTGATGCAATTTCAATGAGAGACCCTGAAAGAATACATAAGGCATTTTGGGGCGCAGGTGGTGAAGGTGGGTACCACAGAGGAGCCCATGATCGTGTACGCATTCAGGAAAGGGGTGTCTCCTGGGTCTTTTAGCAAGTCACTCAATCGCAGCCGCCCAAAGAATTTTGCTGAAATAAGGCGTCGGGCGATAGAACAAATTTCCTCTGAGGGTGAGGCATACAAGAAGTGCACGACTGCTGCACCCACACGCACACAACCTGCTAGGGTCCACGAAGCCTCCACATAAAGAAGGAACCAAAACAGCCATGGCGACACCAGAGGAAGTTCAAGCGCACGAGATGCCGACTCACGGAGAAGTACACACCATTTCTGGCGGCTTTTCCGGAAGAGGACCCACTGCCTCTCAACGTAAGAAATATGTGAGGTCAGTGAGTTCAGTTGCTAAGGAGTTTCCTGATGACCCGTGGGAGTCAGACCTCGTTTTCACAAGGGCTGACCTGCGTGATGTCGTCCCACACGATAATGACCCTGTGGTCATTTCAATAGTCACAACGGGAAGAAAGGTACATAGGGTTCTCGTCGACCAGGGCAACTCTGCAGACGTCATGTTTTGGTCGACCTTCAACAAGCTACAGTTATCCCCCGATTTGCTGAGACCCTACACTGGATGCTTATATGGGTTTGCAGATAACCTAGTGGAGGTACGCGATTACCTGGAACTGAGGACGACATTCACAGATGGAGCAGCGTCGTGCACCGAGAGCATCCGTTACTTGGTGGTTAATGCCAACTCAGCCTACAACATCTTGTTAGGCAGACCTGCTGATGGCATTTTCATGTGTTCTTCTTGAATCAAAGTAGAAAATAAGGTGCGGAAGCAATGGGTGAGATGATCAAGACCCTCCTAGGAGTTGTGTTGGTCTTGTAGGTGCATGATGAGTATGG
>Ga0123342_1009739_pt1 | contig 11322 bp, 7 predicted proteins | sample Turbeawhitnodule_FD_89960 | JGI IMG/M metagenome (GOLD analysis project Ga0123342, IMG submission 89960) | Root nodule microbial communities of legume samples collected from Mexico - Turtle bean Mexico white nodule | ecosystem: Host-associated > Plants > Roots > Nodule | place: Mexico: Nepantla... | reverse complement strand
TTTCTTTCTTTTCATTAGTCTCTTCTGACAAAAAAATTATTCTTTTATACTTGTATTTTTAGAATTTTATTAATATATTTATTATTTTTTGTCTTATTGTACCTTAACTCTTAAAATAATTTAGGCATACAATTATTATAATCGATAAATAAAGAAATAAAAAACTATACAACTATTTAATAAGACAGTGCAAAGATGTAGATGTGAGAAAAAACGAGTTTGCATTTATTTGGAATGAAATCGTTTTTCACACTTACACTTGTCGAAACTAAATTAAACAGTGGTGTTGTATCGAGTTATAATTCTGGCCCCATAATGTGAGTACTCGCAATAAAATGTTCAGTGTTTGGTGAAGTGACATCTTATCTCATCAAGAGCAAGCATGCTGCTGTTGAAATTTGACAAAAAGAAAGGAGGGTTTAAGAGGGATGTGGAAAAGGTTGATTAATGACGGAGGAAAAATGTTTGAATGGCCTTCTTGCGGGACCAAGAGATTGCAAAGGATGGGGATTTGGTCAATAAAATGGAGTCCAACACAATACCTTCTATTCTATTGGTTGCAGCCAAATGGGATTTTTTTTATCCATTTTGGTGGTAGTAGGTGTCTTCAGAAAGTTGCAGATCTTCCTGAAATGGGAAGGTCCAAATTCACAAATTATATTATGAAAAAACTAAATCTCCATTCCCAGTTTGAAATTAATTGGTTCCTTCTTTAGTTTCTTGTCACCTCCTTTTGTTGCAGAAATTCCATGCAAGGAAGATGAATGTGATTCCCTTGTAGTTAAAACCAATGATATCAATTTTCCTTCTTTTAAGGAGCTTATTTGTTTCTTTTAAATTGCTTATTTTTCATCAACTAGATCAAATGTAAAGTGAATATCTCAACTAAAAAGGCTGTTTCTGTAATGACTTAGGGATAGAAGGTGATTCTGGCAAGACAAGTGATACAATAAGGGATATAGGCATTGTAGTTGGTGTTGCAGGTTTTATACTATTGGCATTGGGTATCTTTATCTTGTGGAAGAAGAGGAAATTGCAACCTATATTGAAAGGGAAGACAGAAAAAAGAGGTAATACACAGTTACTGCCCCACATGTTAGTACACATTGCAACTATGTAGTATGATGATATATTATGGTTTTTGTTCCAAAATCAGGTTTTTCAGAAAGAAGTCAGGACTTTTTAATAAATGAGGGAGTGTTATCAAGTGACAGAGAACAGTCCGGTGAAAGTAACATGGACGACCTAGAGTTGCCGTTGTTCGATTTTAACACCATAACAATGGCTACAAATAACTTCTCTGAAGAAAATAAACTTGGACAAGGAGGCTTTGGTAGTGTTTACAAAGTAAGCAGTTTTGATAGATGTCGCCACAAACGGGTCCTTGAATTCACTTATGAATTATGATCCATGAATACATAACTGTTATAATTGTGTTTATACCAGGGCAGTTTGAAGGAAGGTCAGCACATTGCTGTGAAGAGATTATCAAAAACTTCTGGCCAAGGAATTGAGGAGTTCAAGAATGAGGTCAAGTTAATTGTCAAGCTTCAACATCGAAATCTAGTTCGTTTGCTTGGTTGCAGCATTCAAATGGATGAGAAGATGCTGGTCTATGAATACATGGAAAATAGAAGCCTTGATGCAATTTTGTTTGGTGAGTCATTTCAACATTCTGATTCTTAATGTGTATTCAAATTTCAAACACTTGATATTGATAATAACCGTGATCCAGATAAGGCAAAAAAATCCTCACTTGACTGGCAAATGCGTTTCAACATTATATGTGGCATTGCTAGAGGACTTCTATATTTGCACCAAGATTCCAGATTTAGGATCATACATAGGGATCTTAAAGCAAGCAACATTCTACTTGACAAAGAGATGAATCCAAAGATATCAGACTTTGGTATGGCTAGAATTTTTGGAACGGATCAGATAGAAGCAAATACCATGAGAATTGTTGGAACATAGTGAGTACTACGTAACATGTCACATACACACACTACTATTAGCCAAGAGTAACAAACATTGTGATATTTACTATTTACAATTTTTTTTATGCAGTGGATACATGTCCCCTGAATATGCCATGGATGGAATCTTTTCAGTAAAATCTGATGTTTTTAGTTTTGGGGTTCTTGTGCTGGAGATAGTAAGTGGAAAGAAAAACAGAGGATTCTATTTGGCAAACAAAGAATTGAACCTTCTAGGGCATGTATGTGCAACAGTTGCTGTTACTCTTTTAGTTGTATGTTTGTTGTTCTAATATAATGTCCTGTTTGATAGCAAAGAAGTGATGGTGCTTTCTTGTATTGTAGGCGTGGAAGTTGTGGATAGAAGGAAATGCGTGGGAACTGAGTGATTCGTCTATTGACACTTTAAACTCAGCATCAGAAGTTCAAAGATGCATACAAGTGGGTCTCTTATGCGTGCAAGAGCGCGCAGAAGATAGGCCAACAATGTCTTCAGTGGTCTTGATGCTGAGTAGTGATACTGCATCAATGTCACAACCCAAAAATCCTGGGTTTTGTCTAGGAACGAATCCCATGGAAACTGAATCTTCTTCAAGTAAACAAGAAGAATCATGCACTGTGAACCAAGTCACTGTCACAATGCTAGATGCTAGGTAGTAAGAGAATGTGACCTCATCTATCTAGCACACCAGTATAATAACATTATTTTTTTCAAGTTTAAACAAGAAGAATCCCTCCATTGATGATAGTTGCAGTGTCTTTGAGACACAGTATGATCTTGTTTTTGGTGTATATTAGAGATGCCTTAGTTAAATTGTACTATATAGTTATTGAGCTCTCTTAACAGAAGAAGACAAAGTAATTGTTTTATACCACCAAATCTTCACTATTATTAAACCAATGCATTTATATAATATTTATCTTAGATTTAAGCTTATCTCAATATACTCTTTGATAGTATGAATCTATCACTTTCCATTTTTACCAGAGTTTGTGTCTTTTGGTAATGACTGAGTGATATATAGTACATTTCTTTTATTAGTTGTGATTTTTATTTGCACATAATGTTAGCTATTTAAGACTTATTTTCTTATACAATGCAATTTTTTTCTTTTTTCCCCCTATTATATCAATCATCATAAATACTTAATTTTGTTTTTTTTTATGTCACAATCAATATTTAAATTAATGTTGGTTTATTTTTTTCAAAAAAATTTCTCATTTCATACTCACGTTTTAAATTATCTCAAATCATTTTATATCTCCATCAAACAATTGATGTAAAGAATGAAGGGCCTTATATAAAGTTCTTTCTTTGTATAAGAGAAAGAAAGTTCTTTGTCACTTAATCATTAAAAAAAGAAAGGAACTTCTTTACCACTTGAGCATTAAAAAATTGTAGTTCCCTGAAAAATCATGTGATTTAATTTCTAAAGTAAAATTGATTTGGATTATGATGATTTATACTCCATAAATTTTAATATCATGCATATGAGTGAAAATAAAACAGAATTATTAAATAGAAATTAGTTTTAAAGATAAAAATACTATATTAATTAAATTAAATATTATTTTACATTTTAGGATTTAAAAAAAGTTATTAATATTTAAAATAATTTATATTATTAATAAATAACTTTTAAATTAATATGTAATTAGTTATTACTCTAATTAAGGTGGTCAAATTCATATTGATTTAATTTTTTTGTTTACTTTTATTAATTTTGACTTGTTTTAATTATATATTTTATTAATAATAGAGAGATTAATATAATTGTTTCAAGTAATATTAGAAAAAAGTGAGTGATGTGATGTTATTATATAATGCATGTGTGATGAATATCAAACTTTAAACAATTATATCTCATGATTTTTTTTTATGGATAGTTGGTAAACCTCTTTAATTTCCAATTAGCCCAAAAATGGTCCATTGGACTATGATTCTAATATAGGGTTTGGTTTAAGAAAATAGAATGGACTATTTTAAAATATATATGTTCTTTTCTCATTTTTATAAATTTTTTTATTTAAAAAAATTCTTTGGTAATATTTTGAATTATGTAATTTGGAAGTTTTTTTTCTAGACTTGTAATTAGTTTTGGGATTGTATAATTCAAAAGTAATTTGAGATTGTGATTTGAGTGATGGTTACTTACTCTAGATTATTGTGTATGAAATCTACCATGGTGGGTGAAATCTAATTATCCAAAGAAAATTATGTTTAGCATGATAAAAATGGTGTTAAGATATTTTAGTGAATTAGTTATTGGTTTAGGATGAATTAACTAGAAGAATGGTTAATTAAGTCAATATGTGAACTATTTTCCTATTCTTTTGGTAATCTCCTTAAATTGAAAATACACTTCGCTGTAATAATTCTTCTCTTAATTTTTTATTTTGTTGTATATGGTCTATAAATAAACTAAATCATCATTTGGATTGTAACTATCTCTTTATTATAGGTGGTGCACTTCCCATATTAGTAATCCTTCATGTTCAAGGTTGAGACCTTCATTTTTCTCTATTTTGATCCGCATTTGTTTGTTTCACCTAACCTTTGTTATGATTTTTAGTTTTTTGGTGTTCTGGAACAATTGGTGTTCTTTTGTATGTATAATTTGTCTGAATATATGTTTTTTAATTTGAGCCTTTGATTTTAAAATTACACGTTGTTTGGTGGTTTTGTTTTGGAAATAGAATGACATTGCTGATAACTTGCTAGGACTATATTCACTTTACTTTCTTGTTATTGTAAATTATGTGTGCCAACCACCCCACCTCCACCTTGCATAGCTGCCACACTTTGAACAACTGTTGCTTGGTGGGCCCTGTGATACTTGTTTCTCGTTCCTAGTCTAATTGTTTTCTCACTCAATCCCTGCCTTTTCTCTCCAAGTTTCTTATTTCCTTGAAATGATGTATCAATCGTTGTTTGAACAGACCTCATTTCAATGGATAAATCTTGGATAGACATGCCAAGAAATACACCGGAATATATAGAAGGCTTGAATAAATTTTTGAACTTTGCATTTGCTAATAATGGTGTGAGGGGGAAGATAATATGCCCATGCCAGAAGTGCAACTTTAACAAATGGGAGTGTCGTGAAGTAGTGTATGAGCACTTGATTGTTAAACCTTTTCCAAGTGGATATAAAGTCTAGCTTCTACATGGGGAGAGAATATGAGTAAATGTGACAAATGAAGCACGTGTAATGCCGCAAGAAGATAATGAAAGAATTGTTGAGAATCATCTTATGTGTGATATGGTTAACGATGCATTTGGGCATCATCAATATAGCAATGACATGGTGAATGATAAGGAAACGAGTGCACAATCAAGCCATATTGTGAATGATGATATTGAAGACTTTCTTGAGTTAATGCAAGATGGTCAAGAGAGTTTATATGAAGGGTGTGATAAATATTCTAAACTTTCTTTCTTGCTCAAGTTGTACCACATCAAATGTCTATGGAAAATAAGTGACAAGGCAATGTTCATGATACTAGAGTTGTTAGCAAATGCCTTTGAACATGTTAAAATTCCGCACTCATTCTATGAGGTGAAGAAAACCATTAACAAGTTTGGTCTTCATTACACCAAAATTGATGTTTGTCCAAATGATTGCATGTTGTACTTAGGAGAAGACAAAGATAATGATTTTTATAAGAAATGTAAAACATCTAGATGGAAGGCAAAAAAAAATCGTCAAAAATAGGGTTTTCAAACCACCGGAAGTAGCAGGGATTTTCAAACTGTCGAAAGTAGTGGGAATTTTCAAATCGCCGGAAATAGCGGGAGTTTTCAAACCGTCGGAAATAGCGGAGGTTTTCAAACTACTGGGAAAAACAGAGGTTTTAAATCGTCAGAAATAGCGGGTGTTTTCAAACCGTCGGTAATCAGTTAGCGACGCTAGATCTTCCAAGAAAAAAAACAAACTACAGATAACGCACTTAGTGAGGATTAAAACCGCAGGTAATGCCACCGTTAAAAATAATTTTTTTTTGTAGTATTACATCATATGTTTTCAAAGTTTAAATGTAATAATTATATATATATATATATTTATTTATTTATTTATTGTGACAAAAATAAAAAAAATATAATATCTCATAAATGTTTTCTTAGACTAAGAACATGAATTCCATTTTGTAGTTTGGAATAAAACTCTTAATAGGCAAATAAAAAAATGTAGGGAGTAATTGAGACAAAAATATTATTATAAATAGTTGATCATATCTTTTCAACTTAGAATAATCATCAAGAAAAAAATACTGAATACTTTGCAGAAAAAATAAAAAATAAATGAAATTTATCAAAAATGTTACAGTTAATATTGTAAGTGTAAATTCAATAAATAAAAGGTAATTATTAATACGATATTTTAAAACTTTTATCTAATAAAACTTACCGTGTCATATACATATAAGCTTATAATTAGATGACAATATGTAAAAAAAAAGGTTTTGCATTATTTAGTATATATTTTATTTATTAGAAAACATAGGCTAAAAAATGTTCTTTCACTTCACTAAATGTATTTTTTTTTCTTAGGAATTGAATACAAATGCAAAGAATTTATAACAATTGACATACACTGCTCAAGTAAGCCAAAGTCTCTTTGATTTAATGGATGTCATTTATGGATGTTTTCTAGGACTTTGATACTTAACAACCAACTAAATACAAATTTACCTTTATTTTATATATATATATATATATGTTATTAAAACTATCATATAATATATTCAGTCTTTTTTCTATCTTCCTTGTCTTGCTGTCTGTAAACAATTATATTAAAAAAATTCAATAAAAAAATCGCTGGGATTGACTTAGTACATTGAATAATTTATACAAAGATTTACGTTTAATAATAATATATTTTCTTATAATTTTTTAGTGACAGCATATATTTTAAAAACTATTTAAAATTACCATTCTTACATTTTTCTCATATGTAAAGTTGCACAATTAAATTTATGAGCTATACATTTTTAACTAATAAAATAATTAAATAATTTATTATTTTGTTAATATTGTGTTTAAATAAATAATTTCACTATTTTTAGTACATTAAAAAATTTGAGATTATAAAAAAAATCATTTTTTTAAGGAAATTTACAATTATCTAATTTTAAGTATTTTAGCTATTCTAATGAAATTGTTAAAAAAAATCTTTTAAAATTTTATTACTCAAAATAATAAACTATTTTAATTTTTTTAAAATGAATTATACTCTTAATTTATTTTATCAAAACACATTATAAAATATATTCGAGTGAAAATAAAATTATTCACAACCGAAACAACGATTTTTGCATCGAAGTCGTAGTAATATATAAATAATTAACAATATATAAACTATCAACACTCGTTTATAAAATTTAATATTTTTAGCGGTGTTTTAATTTTGACAATGATGATGTTTCTTTAATGTTTTTAGTTTTAAAATTCATATCAAGATTATATGAAATATTCTCTACACATTATTAGTCTTTTGCATTTCATAAAAAATTCCAAGTTACTGTATAGGCGGCTAAATTAATGCAAATATAACTAAAGTCCCACTCTTTTGACCTCTCCAAATTTAATAATGCAAAAATTATTTCTTAACACCACTATTCACTAAGTATATCTACTTCACAACTGAGTTTGTAATAAAACATTATATAATGAAATAATACTATATAGAGTTGTAAAGTGAATGTGGAAAATAAATAATAGTATCAACGTATCACGGCTTTTTAATAATATATAAAATTATTGGTAAAAAAAGACTAATAATATCTTAAGAATATTTTATGTATGTTGAATATAGATTTTAAAATTTAAAATTGGCACGATTATGATATTTTTCTCCAATAAATTTTGTAAAATTAGTTGACATATTATTTTTCTTTCTTTATAATAAAAAAAATTAGTTTTTTTTTAATGATTTACGTAACTAAGTTGTTTAAATTTATTAGGTGTCAAGATATTATTAACCAATAATAAAAATGATTACTAATAATAAATTACTAATAGAAAAATTGGATAAATTTTGTAGTCTTTTAAGCCATGTGAAATTACTGTGTGTATGTATTTTATTATGTCATTAACTCATTTTTTTGTAATTATAATACTAGTGTAATTTTTTTTATGATTTATTAATGTAGAAAATATGTGAAAATAGAAAAGAAAAGATTAAATTATGTTTTACGACTTTTTTTAAAATATTTTAGAAAAATTTTGTTTGATAGGTACTATTAGACGAAGTTTACTTTTGTTAATCAATTTTCTTAATAGTACAAGCACAACCTCAAATTTAAAAGACTTTAAAAACGCAATGCAAAAAATACTTTATCAAATCTAATTTTCACATAACTATTCTTCTAAGGTTAGTCGTAAATTAGTAATATATAAGATAAAAAAAAGTTAAGTGTTAAAGATATTTACATATTTTATATGATTTGTTTAATAATTCAGTTTATATCGAATCTTTTATTAACAAGATCAAGTTTCTTTATTACAGGCTAATGCTACAATGTATAATTAAGTATTTTTTAGTTTCAATCCCTTTTAATTAAGCACGAGTATTGTTTGAAACACAACTATTTTTTACTAAAAACAAGTATTGTTTAAAATGTAACTACTCATAGCTAAACCATCAAGTATATGAGTATTGTTTGAAACACAACTCGTCCTAACTCAACCACTATTGTCTAATATATGAGTATTATTTGGAACACAACTCGTCCTAGCTAAACCACCGAATATTATTGTTTGGACCACAACTACTCTTAACTAAAACTGAATATTGTTTGAAACATAGTCACTCATGACTAAACCATAAAGTATTCTTTGGAATGCAATCACTCCTAACTAAAATAAGGTTTTACTAATAAGATTATCTAAAAGATTACATGATTGCTCACTAAAAATAGGATAATGTCTTACGATTGATACAAGATAAAATACACTTTTCTATACATAGATGAACAAAACCAATGTTCTTTCTCATAATTACGTTTGTGCAAGTTCTTGTTGCAAGAATTTTGTTAGTCATCATTCTTCACAAAGAGCTTTAAATAGTTTGAGAAGGAAATGGTTGATGCAAAACCCTCTGAGTTGTTGTGAGGGTCTTCTTCGACTAGTTCTTCTTCGATTGCTTCTTCTTCTTACATTTGAGCATGTTTTGAAGTTGCAAGATGCATTTAGTGCTTTTGGTTAAGCATTAAATGCACGTGACTTCTTTGCCAACACATCAGGAACATGACATAGCTTCACAAACCTAGGTCGGTAGCTTCCTTCCACCTTTTGAGACACACATAGGACCTGGTACAACTGGCTAACTCTACAACACTAACATCATGCCTTTTTTCATAAAAGTTGTTTGCCTAAAATAACTTTTAAAGTGTTTTTCAAGAAGTTTTGATGTTGACAAAATATTGCAAGATTATCCTGAAAGAATGAAGGAGTATATTGCAAGTATAAAATAAACATTTATTAGTTTGACGTATATTATGAATTGTTCAGAACGTTGTCTATTAATGAAGTATTCTATTGGCACTCCAAGTAAACGTTTAGTAGATAAACTAAACTTGTGTACGTATGTTCAAGCTTGTTTAAGATGAACAACATACATAAGAAACTTGATTTGTCAAGCATAACACATATTAAACAACATTTTTATCTATTCAATCACACAACTTATGTTTGTTGGACTAAACTTAACACTTTGCATCTGACATGATACTTGATTTGTCAAGCGAAACACATATTAAACAACATTTCTATCTATTCAATCACACAACTTATGTTTGTTGGACTAAAGTGAACACTTTGCATCTGACATGATATGATACACACAAAAAAATCGTTTTTTACACTTCATTGTTTAATCACATTCAAAACCAAATAAAACATACTTTGAACTTGGATCTAAGAGTAAATAATTAATCCCTGTAGAAAAAAAATTAACTACAAATATACAGATTTTGGTGCCAACCACGTTTCCTTCTCATATAATGCAAGAGGTGGTATGAAATGAAATATGATAGAGTAACACTCCACTAACATGAAAACACTCCCTTTTTTTGCCATGAGCCAAACACATAAGCATAAAATATGGCTGCTAAGCTCTTTGATTCTACTCTTCACCTTCCAATTTTGTTCTTGTTCTGATACCATATCTACTGACAAAGCCATCAGAGATGGCGAACTTGTTGTTTCCAAAGCCAAAACCTTTGCTCTTGGATTTTTCAGTCCAGGAAAATCCAAATCCCGCTATTTGGGAATATGGTTCAACAACGTGCAAGAACAAACTGCTGTTTGGGTTGCAAACAGAAACACTCCCATCAACGACACCTCTGGGGTTCTCTCAATCAACCCAGATGGAAACCTAGTCCTCCACCACAACTATAGCTCTAGTCCCATTTGGTCTACCAGTGTTTCACTCACCCAATCAAATAGCACTAGCACTAACGTCATAGCTCAACTCTCAGACCTAGCAAACCTTGTTCTGATTCTTAACGACACCAAAACTGTCATCTGGCAAAGCTTTGATCATCCCACAGACACCTTGATTCCATATCTAAGAATTGGTTTTGACAGAAGAGCTAACCAGAGTTGGATCCTCCAATCTTGGAAGACAGATGATGACCCCGGAACAGGTTCTTACACATTGGAACTGAGCAGAAGTGGGAAGCCACAGTTGTTCTTGTATCACCAGAACCTTCCCTTGTGGCGAGGAGGATCGTGGAACGGTGAATTATTTATGGGTGTACCCAACATGAAAAGAGATTTGCTTACATTTAATGTTTCTTTTACGGAAGATGACAACCTCGTAGCACTCTCATTTAACCCGCTTCATAAGTCCTTGATCACTTGGGTGGTAGTTCAGCAATCAGGTTTCTTTAATGTATTCACTTGGGATAACCAAAAGAATCAGTGGAACAGGTACTGGTCTGTGCCAATAAACCAATGTGATAACTATGGAACGTGTGGATCCAACGGTAAATGTAACCCTTTGAACTTTGACGAATTTCGGTGTACTTGTCTACCTGGGTTTGAACCCAAATCCACAAATGATTGGTATGATAACAGAGATGGGTCAGGAGGGTGCGTGAGGAAGCAAGGTGCATCCGTTTGTGGGAATGGAGAAGGGTTTGTGAAACTTGAAGGCTTGAAGCTTCCTGATACCTCCGAGGCAACTGCCAAAGAGGGTTGGAGTTTGGAAAAGTGTGGGGAGGATTGCTTGAGAAACTGCTCTTGCACTGCATATGCAGTTCTTGATGTAAGAAATGGTGGAAGTGGGTGCTTGGCATGGCATGGAAATTTGATAGACATACAAAAACTGAGTGATCAAGG
>Ga0123342_1009738_pt1 | contig 11324 bp, 10 predicted proteins | sample Turbeawhitnodule_FD_89960 | JGI IMG/M metagenome (GOLD analysis project Ga0123342, IMG submission 89960) | Root nodule microbial communities of legume samples collected from Mexico - Turtle bean Mexico white nodule | ecosystem: Host-associated > Plants > Roots > Nodule | place: Mexico: Nepantla... | reverse complement strand
GCTGAACAATTCGTTTTGTGTGTGTTGCTGAGATTGGCTGTGTGTTCTTGAGGTGTTCAAGATCAGCAATCTTAGTGTTGGCCAAGGAGAGTGTGTTTCTTGAGGTGTTCAAGGTCATTCTCTAGGTTGTTGTTGTAACTGATCAAGGTGTGGTTGCTTAGTGGATTTCCTCAGGGTTTCTGAGAAGACTGGATGTAGCTCTGGGTTGGAGCGAACCAGTATAAACATCTGTGTACAATCTTTCTATCCCTAACTCTTTAATTTCAGTTTGTTTGTTGTTTACTAGTATAAACAACCGATTGTTTCGAAGAAACAACCGATTGTTTTTTCCTGGTATCTTTGTTTTGCTTGCTGTTTTGGCTAACTAAATTGCTGAATCAATTGGTTTATGAAATAAGTTCATTCTAGCTTTGAAAAGTTTGCGAAAACCCCTTTAAACAATTCACCCCCCCTAGTTTAAAGCCATCTTTTCTAACAAAAAAATCATTTTAATTAGTTGTTTTCATCTCTGCTTTCTTCTCTATGTAACTATCATTGATGCTTATGTGTTCTCTATTAACATTTCTTTTAAAAATTAAATAAATTGGTCAAACATGAAATTAGTGTGAGCATTGAATTTGTTATTTTCTGTAAAATATGGTTGTTTTATATAAAATCGTATCGATTTCCATAAATCACAATAAAGGTGACTCAAATCCGTTTTTATTTTGAAACTAACAATTATAGTTTCCAAAACTGCAACCAACGGCTTTCCTTAAACCACCCACCTAACCATCTATATTGTTATATTTTTGTGCATAAATTTTGTTTGATTCTACTATCTGTGCATAAAAAACACTAGACACAATTTCATTTCTCTCTTCATAGTTGAATCATTGCATCATGGCTTCTTCCCACTCTCCACAGAGAAAGAAATCTCATGCCTCAAAAGGTTCTACTATAGGGGTGGGCATCTGGAAACATGGTTCTCTGGTGATAATGCTAAAATAGAGATGTTTCTACATGAGATGAGTAAAAAGATCATAAATACTCCCAAAGTGTTGTCTTTCAACTAATTGAAGCAACATAATCTAAAAGAGGTGAGGAAGGATTTAAAACATCAAAAGTTGCAGCAGTTCCTAAAGATGAATGAGAATACATTTCCTAATCTCGTAAAACTCTTCTACACTAATTTTTCATTTGAAGGGGAGAATATGTCGTTACATGTAAAAGGAGTGGATATGGAGATAACTCCATCTGTTTTGAATGTTGTACCTAGATTAAAATATCCCAGAGTAAAATTTGGCAAAGGGAACATTAGAGCCATAGAAGATTTCAACAAAAGGCACTACTATATAAGTTGCCTCAGAAACCCTCTTTCACAGGTCAAATGCTTTCATGTAGGAACACTAAAACTGGATGAAAGAATTATTGCTTTCATCACCGCATGGATGCTAACACCCAGGGGGAGTAACCATGTTGTTCTTACTGAGGAGGACTTGGTGCTTGTATACTGTATCATGAAAAAGATCAAAGTAAATTGGATCTATGTTATCAAGGAGCACATGCTAAAATCTATTAGGTTAAGTGATTACTGGTTTCTTTATGTAATTCTTGTTTCCAAATTCCTTTAATATTTTGAAATTAATCTCGATGAAGAATTGACTGAGGTGGTGACCTCATCTCATGAGATTAATAATGGTTCTATGGTCAAGATGGGCATTGTTAAGAAAAATGGTACATGGGTAAGCAAAGATAATACCTCTGTTGGTGTTGCTGCTAAACCAAGTGGATATGTTGATGATGACTAGAATATGCAAGCCTTGGTTGCATATGCACTATTTATCAATCATGGCATACCTATGTCTTAATTTTAAAGAATGATGCTAAATCGCATGGACATCATGGCTAGTGATTAGAAGGAGAATTATGATTTCTGTGTTGCAAGATTCCAGCATCTGATGATTAGATTGAGGTTGTCCAGACTCAACTTGCTGAATTCAAGTATGGCAGAGAGTTTTAGAATATCATTGATTGCATATTTTTATCTTTTGAACATTATATATTTTGTGGTGTTATGATGTTTAGGTTTAAACAATTTATCTTCCGTATTTTATTTCTTCTTTTGTTTATTTATTGAAGACAAAAGGGGGAGAATATTTTGCAGGAGTTCCTTTTTTCAAAATCTACAACACAACTCCAAGAATTTTTCTTCTTCAAATAGGGGAAGATTGTTGACCAATAAGATCTTGCTTTGATGAATCCAATATGTCATGAAGATTTAAAGTTGCGTCACATCTAGGTAGATTTTTTTATATCGTTTTACAATACATTATGGTCCAAGTCACTTCAAAAGCTATCTCCTTCAAAAAATTTGTTTTCTAGATCTGATGCTTTTTTTAATAAGATGATTCAAGTTTTAATCAGTTAAAATTACTTTTATTAAATTCTTCTCACTATAGTAAGTATTTTTAACAAATTGATTTATCGTATCAACAAGTTGAAAATACTTAAAGTTTTTAAATATTTGAAAATGTTTTTTTTATTTTGTCTTTTCTGTTATATCAAATCAACAAGTTATTTCAATAAAATAATCATTTTAAAATATGTTGATATCTTCTGATAAAAGAAAACAATTAGTTATTTCGAAAAATCAATTAAATATTTTTAACAGGTTTCTGTTAGGATAACTAATCAGATTTAATTTGATACAACTGTTTTCATTAAATGTTCAAACCGTATTTGAAATCATTAATACCTTATATAAGGAGATAATTTGAACATTTCAAACTAAGAATTTTGTAGGAGAGAAAAGCATAAAGTTCTGAAATCATTCTTGGAGATTAATCTTTACTTCTTGGATCATTCTTGTGCTGTGAAGAAGGTTTTCTAGGTTTGAATTTTTTCTATGCTTCATCTGTAAAATCCCTGGTGTTGTTAAACCTTATTTCTTTCTTTGTATTCTGTTGTAGCAAATTCATACTGAATTTTTGTCAAGTGGTTAAGAGTGTGTGTACTTGTAGGGTTCTAGATCTATGCTCTTGGTTGTATCTTTTGTAAACTTTGAGTTTGGTTTAGTGAATTCTCATTGGTTTTGCTAAGGATTGGAGTAAAAGTGAACCAATATAAATCACATATGCAAATCTTTCTTTCTCTCTCTCTCGTAACTACTTTATATGTTGTTTTCCAATTTTCTACCTTTATTTGAATTCGTTAAATAAACATAAAAATTGGTTTACATTGTGTGCTTATGCTTGTTGTTCTCTTATAATCGGTTGAACAGATAGATCAATAAGTTGATTTTATTAAGTTTTCAATCTGACTCCATCTTTTTTTGAAAATCTTTTGAAAAACAATTCACCCCCTCTCGTTTTAGGCCAACAATTCTAACTGTTAGAATATATGGCCTTAAACAAGAGGAGGGGGGTGAATTGTTTATAAAAGATTTTCGAAAACTTTGAAGGTATAATGAAAGTCAATGAAGAATCACAGAGAAAGAAACTAAGGAAAGCAATGAACAAAGTTGTTTTAGTTGATTTCCAGAAAATCAACCGGTTGTTTTTGCGATTCAACCGATTGTTTTTATCAGCAGTGAATAAAAAACAACTTAAAATAGATATATGTAAGATCAAGGAAAGAGAGAATCACACAAACAAATTTATACTGGTTCACTCTTACACCAAGAGCTACATCTAGTCCCCAGAAACCATTAGTTAATCCACTATGCAATCAAAACCAGATTACAAACACCACACACCAAAGTAGTGAGCTTGAACCCCTAAAAAAACACACTACCTTTGGCAAACCACACCAAGAGTGTTGATCTTGAACACCTCAAGAACACACAACACTCATTGGCAACACAAATACAGAAATACAATAATCAAAAAAGAAAATAATAGAATACACCTGGGTATTATAAAGCTTAAAGTTCAGAATTACAACCCAATCTTATTCCACACACTTAAGAATGATCCAAAGCTCTTTCAAATCTTGGAAAAACTGCTTTGATAAACTATTTTTCTTACTCTAAGATTAGGACCGTAAAACCACCTTTATATAGACCAACCAAGTGGTCAAAAACATTTAATAAAAGAGCCAAGGTAGTTAGGATCATTTAAAACATATTAAAACCACTTAACAGAATTCTGTTAAGGTTTTCAGAAAAACAATCGATTATTTTGTCGAAACAATCGATTGCATTGACTTGACAACAAAGTCAAGCTTTTCAAAAACAACTAAGGTAAAACAACCTGTTGTTTCAAAATTTCAACCTGTTTAAATTTCACTTCCTTTTAGAAAATCAATCTTTTCAAAATGTTAAAGATTCAATTGAGCGTGGATGGACTTAAAGGAGTGAATTAACAAGTTTCAAACAATTAGACACACACACAACAAAAGCCTTCAAGCTTTCCACTTGGATTTGGAGACATCAAAGCATCTTGTTCAACACTAACAACCATAAGGTCAAATATGTTCACTTTCTTTCAATAGTTGAGATTTGTTCCACTATTTAAATTTGAAAAAAATATACTTGTTTTGAAATATTTTGGATAAATTACTTTTTCACACTATTGAATTGTTTTATTGTATAGTGTTTTAAATTATTATTATTATTACTTATTTATGAATTGTGTGTTTGATTTTATTAGAAGCTTAAATTTAGTGAAGTGTTAAATGTTAATTTCTCAACTTAAAAAAATATCAAATCTGTTCACTCTTTTTTTAGTGTTGAGATTTGTTCAAATATTTGATTTTAAAAAACAATAACTTTGTTTTTAAATATTTTGAATCAATTAAAATTTTATAATATTTAATTGTTTTATTATATCAAATTTTTTAATTATTATTATTATTATTATTATTATTATTATTATTATCATTATTATTATTATTATTATTATTATTATTATTATTATTATTATTATTATTATTATTATTATTATTATTATTATTATTCATTTACAAATTATGTGTTTGGTTTTATTAAAAACTAAAAAATTATGTTCAGTATTAAATAATAATTTATCAAGATGAAACATGTTTACTCTCTTTTTATTGAGATATGTTCCACTCAGGTTAAATTATATTATATATCTGACAGTATTATTTTTAAATGTTAATGTTTCCTTTTTTAAATCTCTTTCAAACATAAGTGTTTCCATGTCAAGATTTTGAAGGTGTAAAATCATGTTACTCTATTTTTAATAATGAGTTCTAAAAATCAAATTCAACATCTCAAGAACAAACATATTGAATAATGAACAAGTATTTTTTCTAACAATAATATGTATTATTTAATTTTTATTTTTTTCTTCTAATTATTATTAAAAAATTAAACAATAATAGTTTTTCATATATATTATACATATTATTTCCTATTATTTTAAATTCTTTCATCTTTTTTAAATTAAATTTATATAATAAGTTATGGTATTTTTAAATTAAATTCCGTACGTTGCAACATGATCTATCCATCTTTCATGATCTATCCGTGATCTTTTATATATTTTGTGACTTTGATTTCTAGCTCTATTATTTTAATTATCATTCTTACGGGCTATGTAAAAAGTTATTATTGTAGGCAACAAAAATTATAATTATTTTTGTTTTATGCTGTATTATTTTAATTATCATTCTTACGAGGCTATGTAAAAAGTTACTATTGTAGACAACAAAAATTATAATTTATTTTTGTTTTATTTCTTAAAATATAATTCAAAATTCCTTATTTAAATAATTCCCTTGCTTTTCACGGTTAATAAAGTACTAGTATTAATTACTTAATGAGCTTCATCAGACCCCCAGAAGATTCGTACATACGTAGATTAGTGACAAACGTCAAAACCAACATCGCAGCAGATAATGAATCACAATGCATTAGAAGAAGGAACGGAAAAAGAGAAGATACCAAAACTAAAGCCCTCTCAGTTACACTCAGCAAACAAGCATTATGTTCCGAAATCTATCATTGACCTTCCTCTAGTCATCAACTTTTTCCGGTTTTCTTTGCTCCACCAAACTTCTGAGAGAAATGGAAGCACCGTGTACCACGATTCTGAAGCTGATTCTGATACTGGTTCTGATATGGGCATGGATGATGCTAAATTGGGTATGGTTCACTCCAAAGAGGCTTGAAAGGCTTCTCAGAGAGCAAGGTCTTCAAGGTAATCCATATACGCTTTTGGTTGGAGACACCAATGAGTTTGCCAAGATGAGAAAGGAAGCCTTCTCCAAACCCATGAATCTCTTCTCCCACGACATAGTGCCGCGTGTGTTTTCCTTTTTCCATCACAGTATCAACACACATGGTAAGCTTATGGTTCATTCTATTGTCTTTTTGAAACTGTTATTTTGTCTTTCATTGTTCAGTTAGAGGTCTTCTTTTCTTTTCTCCAACTACTGTGTGATGGCAAGTTGCCTAATAGTTGTTCAGAATAGATCAGCATATTTCACTCACATGATACGCAATATTTGTTCTTGAGTTAGTTCATGATAGCTTTGCATGCCATGTTATTTTTTCTACTGGAAGATTAACATGTCACGGATTTGGATAACTTAACGTGTAGAGAAGATCAACTTTTCTAATGCTCTTAACCTTACAAAAACCAGCTACCGGGTTGTTTGTTGATTATATGTAGGCAAAAACTCTTTTATTTGGTTTGGACCGGTACCAAGGGTGACCCTCACTGATCCAGAGCTAATCAAAGATGTATTTAACAAGACACATGACTTCCAAAAGATTAATATGAATCCACAAATCTGGTTACTAGGTCCTGGCCTTCTAAGCCACCACGGAGAAAAGTGGAGCAAGCACAGAAAGATAATTAATCCTGCTTTCCATTTAGAGAAGTTGAAGGTTGGTTTCTTATTATTAGATATAGATTTTATATATTGACTAAACATCAGGAAAACAAGGTTATTTGTGCTGCATGTGTGTGTGTGTTTTTTTTCCATGTAAAAAGTACTCCACAAAAATGTATACTCTTAGAAGTGAAATACAAGTAAGATGATGTGAAGTTTGAATATTTACATGGAAATTTTAACAGTTAGCTATTTCCTCATTTACTTCAGAATATGTTACCACTATTCATCAAATGTGGTGATGATCTTATTGGCAAATGGGAGGAAATGTTATCATTGGATGGATCAAGTGAAATGGACGTATGGCCTTTCCTTCAGAATTTGACTAGTGACGCTATTTCGCGAACAGCATTTGGAAGTAGTTATGAAGAAGGAAGAAGAATATTTCAACTCCTAAAAGAGCAAAGTGAACTTACAGTGCAACTTATGCTGGAAGTTTACATCCCGGGATGGAGGTCAGACTAATATGTATATATTTGACTGATAGAATTAAGTGATATTCTGGATGATCTTTATTTAATTAAACCAAACATGTCATTCTTTGGTAAAGGACATTGTGATTAGAAAACAGTACTTATGACATTGTGATTAGAAAACAGTACTTATGATTAAGAATAAAAAAACTTACTGTTTACAACAACCATTTTACCAAATACTGTGACATGATTATGTGATATTTCTCTATTTCAACTTGGGAAAATCAAATTGCTAATCATGGAAAAAACCATTATAGAAATCTATTTTATATAGAAGAGAGAATGCCCTTCACATCATGATTAATTTATGTTCACTTAGGTTTGTACCCACTGCTACCCATAGAAAGATGAACGCAATTGACAGGAAAATAAAAGCTTCACTTAAGGATATTATTAACAGCAGAGAGAAAGCACTAAAAGCGGGTGAAGCCAGTAAAAATTATTTGTTAGATACACTTCTGGAGTCAAATCAGAAAGAAATTCAAGAACAGGGAAACAATAAGAATGTTGGAATGAATATTGAAGATGTTATTGGGGAATGCAAGCTATTTTACTTTGCAGGGCAGGAAACCACTTCATCTTTGCTTGTTTGGACGATGATATTATTAAGTATGTACCCTGATTGGCAAACACGTGCAAGGGAGGAAGTCTTACAAGTTTTTGGCAATGGAAAACCAGATTTTGATGGATTGAATCACCTTAAGATTGTAAGTTCGTATTATCGTTTTGATATTGAATAACATGCTCAAAGTAAATTACTAAATACTTTTGCAACAGGTTACCATGGTTTTGAATGAGGTTCTTAGGCTATACCCACCAATAACTGGTCTTGCTCGAGAAGTTTGTAAAGATGTGAAACTTGGAAACCTATCATTAGCTGCTGGAATGCAAGTTTACATATCAATAATTTTGGTTCACCATGATTGTGAGCTCTGGGGTGATGACGCTAAGGAGTTCAAACCTGAAAGATTTGCTGAAGGAGTTCTAAAGGCTACAAATGGCAAAGTTGCACTATTTCCCTTTGGATGGGGTCCTAGGATATGCATTGGACAAAACTTCTCCTTGTTGGAAGCAAAGGTTGCTTTGTCAATGATTTTACGACATTTCTCGTTTGAACTCTCTCCTACCTATACCCACGCTCCAACTACTGTGATTACCCTTCAACCCCAGTATGGTGCTCAACTCATTCTACGTAAAGTAGAAAATATATAATAATGATCTCGTAGTGTTTGGTTCATATTTTACTCTTGAAAATCTTATAATGTAATAATACTTCAAGAAGACTGATATATTGATGAAGTTATTTCTTAGCATCAAATTTATCAAACAAAAACTAAGTTTCTTCGTCTTACAATTTATGTAAGGCCGTATCCTATCAAGCTCCTCTAGTCATCTATTTCTTCACTCCTTCAATCTTTTCTTTCGGTTCCTTTTCATGAGGAAAGAGGTAATTGAAAAGACACTCTGATACTCAAGTCAGCCGAAGTGCTATTTCGTTTGCAAGTGTAGGATTTAAACGGTCATTACCTTTTACTATGTGTCCCTTCTTATTTATATTTTCTTGTTGCGCTTTTTCTTATACTAGGATTAGTGCAGCCCAATGGTCTCTTACTCACGTTTATAGTGTTTAATTAGGTTTTATCTCCTAATCCTCGAATGAGAACCTGGCTGATCTTAGTCGAGAGGTCGAACCGTTGTCATCCGGCTACTGGACTTGTCGGTTTGTTGGTTCCTGGCAGTAGATATGCTTCCTAGGCTTGAGTGTTTACTTAAAGCGAAAAGTCGTAAGTGTTACCTGTAGTTGGACGAGCCTGTTGTCGTAGATGTAGGTTGAGCCGATTAGAAGCATTTGCGATGCACCTTTGCCTCGGGAAGGTTGTCGAGGGAACAATCTATCGTGTGCCCAAACTTCAATGGCTCTGCTAGTTATCCGTTATGAAGGACTGATGAATCCCTGAAAGATAAAGCATTCCTAAACTAGTTAAATCTTTCAGAAGAATGACCCAGAGCATGACACAGGACCCATGACTAGGTCAAGACCATCCACTAGTTAGTACCTTAGAGCCTATCATTCCTCATAAGACCACCAAGAGCAGAGCCCATGTGATGGAAGCTAAGCACCAGCTCGTTTCTTTGTTTTTAATTTTAGTAGATTAGGTTGTATATAGCAAAATACGGGTGTACGTAGTATAAATTGGGCTCACTTTGAGAATTCAAATATAAGAATAAGCTAGAAGAGGGTGTACTTAGTAAATTGGGCTTGTGCCAAAGCCCACCTTAACCTAGCTTCTAGAAACTCACCTATGTGCCACCCATGTGCTCACATTTGACCTAGTTTCGAAAAGCTTGTAGTCATTTACACCCTTATCCTTCCTCTCTTCCTTTCCAAGGCTCTCATATCTATAAATAGGGTGTCTCCCCTCTTGTAAAGACACATTGAATTTGGAAAGTCAAGAAACTTTGTTAGAGTGTTTAATGAGCTGAGTCTCCTATTATCTTGAGTGCTCTTCACTTCAAGTGGCGGTTCTACACCATTCATCTTGGAGTATCCCATCCTCCAAGTGGCGTGACAACTTCTCATCTTCATAAGCTTTCTTCATCTCTTCACTTTTTTTCCTTCCTTTTCTTTGCGCCACTTTTCTCCATTCTCTATGTCATTGTGTTTTCTTTTTCTTATGTGCTTTTAATTTCTGCCCATCATCATCTAAATCACCATATAATTGTATTTTCTCTTTACTCTTTAGAAGTGAACTTTCACACTTACTTAACCACTTGGTTAAGTTCGTGTCCAGTGAGAATCTTCTTTGGGTTTCTTACCATAATTGTTAATCCAAAGATCATAAACAAAAAAGTAACCTATAAAAATGTCCAATCCTAAAATCAACTCACATCAATGACCCTTTTTCTTTGTATGTTGTTCATGATTGGCATCTTGTTGACGTGGCACATCAATTCACCAACAATCACATGATCTGCGTCGTTATCTTCATGTTGATCCAATGGTTGAAATTCATACAACGATCGCATTCCTGCCTTCCCCCGAGTCTATAAATAATAGCGATGTGTTCCCCTCATTTGCTCACTTTTCTTCTCTCACTTCTCCTCCCTCTGAAAACCTACCCTGCTAAAAATTCGAGGTAACCATGTCTCTTTCCCTCTCTAATAGCTTTTCCTTGAAAGTGTCTAGAGTAGTGGTCACCAGGGTGTCAAAAGATGTTTTCCACCTATCAGACTCGGTCTCGGCCAGTTCCAAGAGTTCCTCCAAGTCTTCCCGTATTAACGGTCAGGCTAGTGTGGGTGGGTTATCGAGGATGTGTGTCTTTCGTTGAGTCTGCTGCTACTATTGTTGAGTTGAACGTTCCTCCAACCCAGGTTGTTGGCTACGAGTGGGTTGACACTGGTGTTTGAGAGTATTCTTATAAATTTGATAGTACCACTTTCTTAAAATATTTTATTGCTAGTATAAATATGTTGGATGTGGAGACGCCAGATGGGCTTGTTTCCCTCTGTAAGTGTTTGCCTTTCAACGTTAAATGTCTAGGTCTGAACCCAGTCCTAGGTGATTATTTTTTTATTCGTGTTTAATAACTGATGTTCACGTTCGCTTCCCCTTAGACGAGTTTATCATTGGTGTGTTACGGGCCTTGAATGTGGTGTCGACACAATTACACCTGAATAGTTGGGCTTATACAAGATCAGATAATTGACTAAGGTTGTTTTTCTCGATTAGCCAACCGAGATCATTCTTTTTTGCTATGTTTACTTCTTATAAATATTTTAAAAGTGTTCTCGAACTAGTTTGGGGACTGGGAGAACTACTGATTCTATATGCTATTCGGTCGGTCTTCACGTGTTCAACGCTCCTTCCTCGGTCTTCCTCGCCGAGTGGCTCCTCAGACGGGTGGGGTACCTGCAGATGGCACTCCAACGCTCAAGTCAGTAGGGTGTCGTATTCGGCTGTCAGAATACTGTAGATAATGACGTACCTTTGTCCTTGGAATGCGT
>Ga0123342_1009737_pt1 | contig 11324 bp, 10 predicted proteins | sample Turbeawhitnodule_FD_89960 | JGI IMG/M metagenome (GOLD analysis project Ga0123342, IMG submission 89960) | Root nodule microbial communities of legume samples collected from Mexico - Turtle bean Mexico white nodule | ecosystem: Host-associated > Plants > Roots > Nodule | place: Mexico: Nepantla... | reverse complement strand
TGGTTTAAGAGTGAACCAGTATAAACTGTTTGTGTATCTCTTTCTTCCCTTAAACTCATTTAAATTCAGTTGTTATTGCTTTGCTGGTATAAACAACCGATTGTTTCGAAGAAACAACCGATTATTTTTCTGGTGTTTTGCTGTTTTGTGCTTTATATCTTGGCTAACTAAATTTCTGATTAATTTTCATACAAAGGATTTTGTTTTAGCTGAAAAAGTTTTCAAAAAACCCTTTTAAACAATTCACCCCCCCTCTCGTTTAAGGCCATATATTCTAACGCCCTTGACTTTGTACAGCAAGGACGAGGTCAATTCAAAACCTTCCCCGTGGGTTAGAGGTCTCGAGGGTGGACAGGATGGTTCGTAGAGAACGCCTCCCCCTTTGAGTGAGAACGCCAGGGCGGGAAGCATGGTTCACCAGTTAAACCCTCCCTTGACTTCATACAACAAGGACGAGGTCAGTCACGAGTTTCTCTTTGGACTAGAAGTCTTGAGACTGGGCAGGACGGTTCGCATAGAACGCCTCCCTCTCTCGAGTGAGAGTGCCGTAATGGAGGCAGCCTGGTCCGGCGGGTGAACTCTCCCCGAACCCATTATGGTCAGATTGGGGACAAATACGAACTTCTCCTTGGATTAGAAGACTCGAGGCGGGTTAACGCAGAGTGCGCCTCCCTCTTGAGTGAGAACGTTTACCAACGGCATCAACAAAGCATCTCCTTACTCAATGAAGTAGGAGCAAAGTCAGTCAGTGGGTCTCTTTCTCCCTCGTCTTACAAAGCAGGTTCGAAGAGTGACCATAAAGAGTTCCCTCTCCTTTGTGTTACGGAGGTGAGGTCAGTTAAAGGTTCGTGTGCACGTCATCGCTACCTTGAGAAAAAGGTAAGGTAGGGCGGGTGGTGGACAAGCGCGCTACCTAGAGTATGGGTGATCATCAGAAGTGTTGTTAGCAGAGGTTAGTGCGAGGCACGACTGTTAACGATCAAGACGAAAGAGCCAAACGATTAAGACGAAAGAGCCAAACGATCAAGACATGAGGCAAACCAAAGCAAGATAAAAGCACAGCAGTTAACAAACCAAGACCAGGAAGGCAGTTAAAGGCAAACAAGTTATAAAGATACAAATATATATTGTTCAGCAACAGGACAAAGTTTGCGAATAAGGCAAGTTAAATCCTAGGTGCGAGGTGCCCATCTACAACCCATTTTGACGTCGAGAAGGGTGAGGTGTCCATCTCAGGGTGCACACAGGCAACCTGAGCAAGGGCATCCTCGAACCCTGCCCCATAGGCGTCAGCGGCTTCTTAGATGAGCTCCACCTCGGTCTTCTTGAATGTTTCGGCCTGTTGGGCAAGTTCACCCTCTATGCGACCAAGTTGAACTTCTTGGTTGGTGGCCCTCTCCTCCAGCTTGGCCATCTTGGCCTTAGACTCCTCCGCCTGTTCCTCCAGCTCGATCACCCTGGTGCATAGAGGCAGGATCTTTTCCTCTAGTTGGACAGCCTCCTGACCCTTTTCGAAGAGTTGTTTCTTGGTATCTTTCACCGATTGGCGGAGGCTGCTCATCTCTTGGGTCAGGGCGGTTTCACGAATGGCAAAGACCCGGGCCTGTTGGGCAAGCTCCTCTTTCATCCTTGTCTCCACCAGAGCAATCTCCTCCTCATCCTCGCCTATGCCTCGCTCACGAGGGCGCTTGAATGGACAAGGAACTCCCCAAGACCATGGCTCATGCGTTCCCTTAGCATGTTCCCGTCCAAAGCCTCTACTGCCTCTTGCTCTTCGAAGCTCTTGAGGGCATGTTGGAGGACAGCGGGTAGCTCAGGGGTGGGTGGCACTTGGTCATTTTTGGGGGTGCTCTCCCCGCCACATTCGAGCGCGAGGAGTCCACGGGGGGAGGAGGTGCTGGGGGGATGATCCCTGAATGAGGTAGGACAGTTATTGGTGGCAGAGTGTGAAGTCGTCGCTGCGACCACCCTTCGCCTCTTAAAGACGACGCCCTCCTCAATGTCCTCGTCATCATCAGAATCAATTGCCACCACCCCCTTTTCCTTCTCAGCGGGGGTTGGAATGGGTGAGGCCTAGACAACAACGAGAGGAACCGCGGCAAGAGGAGCAAAGGGTGTTGAGCCACCTGCACCATCAACTGCCCCTTGACAGCGGGCAATCACCTCAGCCAATCTTTTCCTTTTTCTCCTCGTTGAGCACCATGCCTACACCAAGACAAGAAAACATGAGAGGATAGTCCTATCAACCAGAAAACACAAGATTCATAGTAGGCAAGGGTGAAACCGGAGAATACACAAGCATAAAAAGCTGATAACAGATATGCACAGTAAAGTGGAGAGAGAATTGAAGCAGGTACCAATGTAGCCCCTAAGGCCTAAGGAGTTGAACTTGTGCTTAATTAGTTGGGCAGTGTTGAACACCACTCCTAGGCTTGAAAGGACCTGGCACAATGGGGAGGAGTCAGTTCCTCAAGGGTCCTAGGTTTCTTGAGCTTCAGCTGCCCCACCTAGTAAAGGGGGAACCCATCTAGTAGGGTGGGGTCGTGGTCGGTGCAACACACCCTAAAGAACTTTCCTTTGAAGCCTTTATAGGATTGCTGGAAGAGTGTGAGGAGGACTCTCCCCGCCACTCCACTGAAACTCACCCAAAGGTTCTTCCTGGGACTCTTAGCCTCAAAGAACTGGAGGAAGACATCAACGGAGGGAGGGTGCCCAAAACGGTTACACAGGATGGCGAACACCCTCATGAACGCCCAACTGTTAGGGTGCAGCTAGGCAGAGGCAACGTTAATCTTTGTCAAGAGAGCCCTCTCGAAGCCCGTGAGTGGTAGGCGGAGTTTAATCCATTTGAAAACGGTGGAGTAGAGGAAGAAGAAGGGCTCTCCGTCGTTGACGCGATCGTCAACGCATACGGGTTCACCCTTTGTGCAGGGACAAACCGAAACATATGCATCACTCTCTATCCCAAACACCCGTCCCTTGTAGTCAGGCTCGTCGTCCCGGTGCTTCCTCACATCCTCGTTAGAGGTAAGAGTGGAGATCTCGACGAGGAGTTCAGCGAAGGCCCAAGGGTAGAGGGCTTTGTAATCGATGTTGGGAGGAGGGTTGGATGTAGTTTTTGTTCGGGCCATCTCAAGAAGAAAGCTAAAAGGAGAAAAAAAGAAGGAAGAAACGAGGGTTTAGAGGAAGATGATGGTGCGACTCGAGAAACCCAGAAAAAGCTGAGACTCAGAAGAAAAACAAAGAAAACCTAAATGTAGGAATTTAAACAGTCCCAGAGCAGTTTATCACATGTATGAGCAGCGGAATCATAAGATAAGAGCAATCGATGCATAAAGATCATACCTTTTGATCGAAGTGGGTTGGAAGTTCTGAGCTTTGAAGAAGGAAAGCGAGAGCGTTCAAGGAGAAGATGAAACGATCGAAAGAAGTTTTAGAGAAGTGATGGAATAGTGACGAAGCGCGCGTTTTTGAAAACTTAACGTAAACGAGGGAGTGCAAGTGGCGTTAAGTCCTGGCCGTTGATCTAGTCACGTGTGCGAAGATTAAAAAAGGTACGGAGAAGTGTCACTTTGGTGCACTATTGACGTCCCTTCACACAGTGCCACGTAGGTCCCCACGGGCGAGGTCTTAGTCTCTTCATTGAACAAAGTTAACAGCTCGAGACTGGGGGGCTTGTGTACCGACCAGTCCTCGGACGTCATTGACTGCGGCTAGAGGTGGGCCATGTAAGTTGGGTCCCACAAGTGGCATGGGCCAGTGCCTCGCAAGCGGCACGTGCCAGGGTGCCGATGAGTGGTCAGACGTCGATCACCAAGATGTGCTAATGTGTCCTCGGCAACAGAGTGAGGGTGATGTGACATCGGACATCAGTGACTCAGACAAAACAACTGGGCCACGAGAGGTGGGCCCCAGACAACACCCCAGTTATCAGTAGGGGAAAGCCTAGATCACGAGGGGTCTGTGCGTGTGGTATGAATAGCGCATTCATGTGCGGCATAAGCAAAGGACCACTGGAAGCGCTAAGGCCCATTAGGGTTGCGCTCCAGGGGTAGGCTGCATGCATGGCACGTGAACAGCTAGGGCACCTCCAGGACGAATGGCCTTAGAGATTAGATGCACAAGTTGGTATCCAGGTGGTCATTCCGTCAGAGGTTGCACTCCAGTAAGGGAGCCTTACGTGCTAGATTGCCCTAGGATTGGGTGATAGCGACGCTAAGGCACACCCTCAGAAACCCTAAATGCGGGTAGCAGAAACCCTAGACTATATAAAGGGTAGTAATAAACCTTATAAGGTACGCAAGTTTTATGCAGCTCTACAGACAGTTCTTGAGAGAAGGACTGATACACACATTTCTGTTTCTTTGCCCCAGTATTGACTTGAGCGTCGGAGTGCGAACGGCCTCTAGGGCGCCCCTTTGTCTTTGCAGATTCAGGGTGTTTGATCAAAAGAAAGCACGAACAAAGGCTGAGAGAATTGGGCGTGTGACCATCGTTAGAAGTACGAAGGCAATCGAGTCAACCGGCAGGAATAAATGCCAAGTACGGGTATTTAGCTTGATATTCTCCAAACACTTGCCCTGTCACACGTAATGAATCACTCTTTGCCAGCAGTTAACGAGTTCCCCATTCCTTTGCCAACAGCATGCCTGCTGTGAGGGCTTCATATTCGACTTGATTGTTGCTTGCTTTGAATGTGAACCTGAGGGACTATTCAATGAGAACTCTGTTTGCTCATTCCAAAATGACACCATCCCCGCTTCCTTGTAAATTTGAGGATCATCAACAGAGAAGACCCATAAATAGTCATCTGGATCGAGCTCGGATCCTCTGGGGCAAGCTCATTAAGGAAGTATGCGCATACCTGCTCCTTGATTGGCATGTGTGGCTCATAGTGTATGACGAACTCAAATAAGTCAATAGCCCATTAAACCATTATCCCCACAATATCTGGTTTTTGAAGCACCTTGCAGATAGGGAGGTCGGTCATCACTATGTCTATAAAACTTTGAAAATAATTTTGCAACCGTCGAGTTGTGAAGACCACCACAAAAGTTGCTTTCTCAATGTCTATGCGCCTTGTAGTACCTTGTTAATGAAACACATTGGTCTTTGAGACTGCCAATCTTCTTGCAAAATGACCGAGCTTATAGCTCAATTGGTGACAGAGAAGTACAACCGCAGGGGAAGTCTTGGGGTGGGTTTACTAAGTATGGGCGGCTTAGCTATATATTCCCTTAACTTAGCGAAGGCCTCTTCGCATTCTGTCGTCTAGATAAAACGATCATTCTTTTTTAGGCATTGAAAATATGGATAACATTTGTGGCCGCTGGCTGAGAGGAAACGAGAAATAGCCGCCATGCGCCCCGTTAACCTTTGCACTTCCTTCACGTTGGTCGAACTCCTCATTTCCATGATGGCAAAACATTTTCAGGGTTAGCCTCAATTCCCCTTTTAGTTAGCAAAAACCCGAGAAACTTCTCTACATGTACACCGAAAATGTACTTTTCTGGATTGAGCTTCAAGTTGTGTGCTCCAATCGTGATGAATAATTCCTCCAAATCGGATATGTGCTTGTCTGACCTTACTAACGTAACCCCATGTCATCTACATAGGCTTGAACATTCTGCCCGAGCATTCATTGGTAGCAAAATTTGGTCAATGAGCCTTTTGTAGGTCGCCCCAACGTTCTTCAGGACGAAAGGCATAACCTTGTAGGAATAGTTGGCTGACTCGGTCATGAAATTCGTTTTGCTCTCATCAGCTAGATGCTTTCGAATTTGGTTATATCCGGAGAAGGCATCCAAAAAACTCAGCAAGTCGCATCCCAAGGCATTATCCACCAAGAAATCTATATTCGGTAGTGGGTAAGGATCTTTGGGGCAGACCTTATTGAGGTTGGTGAAATCCACACACATTTTCCAATCCCACTTGCCTTTTTTACTAGGACCACATTGGCCAACCACTCGGGGTACTGGATTTCCCGAATGTGACTAGTTGTGAGGAGCTTCTGCGTTTCCTCGCGAATGATGAGACACTTCTCCTCGTTGAATTTTCTTCTCCTCTGAATGACGGGCTTGGTTCCTTCGTCTAGAGTGAGGTGGTGACATAGGTAGCCCGGATCAATCTCGGGCATCAGCAAACGATCATGCAAAAGAATTCATGTTCCTAGAGATCACCTCTAAGATCTTTTCCTCCGCCTCCTTAGGTAATGAAACTTCGACCTTAAACTTCTTCCCATTTACCTCTATCTCTCTGACCTCCCAACTGGTCCAGGTCTCCTTTCCGTGTCTGGAACGAGGTTTATCTCAATGTCAGGCACTCCGTGAGTGGTGGCCACCATATACATACCTCTCCTGTTCCTCAGGCTACTTTCGTAGCACTTCTGAGCTATCTTCTTATCCACCTTCAAAGTGATGACCTTCCCTTCCAGCAAGGGTAATTTTACCTTCTTATGATAGGACGAGGGGACCGCTTTCAATTTGTTCAATGATGGGCGTTCTAAAAGCAGGTTATACGAAGAGGGTGCATTGACTACCATGTATCTTACTACGATGGTGATTGTTACATGCTTGTCTAAAAAGGTTATTCGGAGGTCGGCGTAACCTTGAACCTCCATGTGATCACCTGTGAACCCTACTAGACAACCCTCATGAGGTCGTAATTGGTCCAGTGGGACTTGTAATCCCAGAAATGTCTCACAGTACATCACATCGGTCGAGCTTACCTGATTCATAAGGATTGTATGTACAGTTCAGCCTATGATGATGACTGATACGACAATAGGATCATCCTCATGAGGAAACATGTCTTCAGAATCCGAGGCTGTGAAACATAAAGAGGAGACTAGGCTAGACTCAAACTTCCTGACCTCCAGGGTCATTACGGCTCGGCAGTAGCATTTTCGGCTTGATGTCGAGGCTCCCCCTAAGAATCTCTCAGAAATAGTGTTAAAATCACCTAAGATAGGTGTCTCGTGGTCTTTTTCTTTTGTTGTGTCTCCCTTCTTTTCTTTTTCCACCTCATCATCAAGGTACCTGACCAGATGCCCTTCGCTTACCAATTTTGTTAATTGGTAGGCCAAGGTGAGGCATTGCTTAGTGTCATGACCTCGGGCACAGTGGAACTCGCACCAATCGTCTCTTCGTCCGCCTAGGACTCGGCCTGTCATCTTCGGGAAACGCAACCTTTTCGCCATACTTTCTTTGGTGATGAGTGATTTCTACGACACCCAAAACCTCGGCTTGGGCACCTCTCCTTCCGTTCCTTCTTTGGTATCGCCTTTTTTTGCTACGTAAGGGACGTATCTCTGGTCGGAGCATCGATTCATGGATGAATCGGTATTCTTTGGACGGTGGTCACGCCCACTCTCCTTGTACTTTCCCTACTTGGGCTATGATTGCTATGCTTTACTATTACTGCCTTTTCTACTCCTATGTGGGCAACTGCTCGCTCACTAACATTGGCCATGGATTCTGCCCAGTTTCGAATGAGAGAATCACTAAAAAGGCTTGCCCACATGCCCTTCACGAAAGTGGCAACAACCATTTCCTCGTTTGGCGTTGGGAGCCGAACTAAGAAGGCGCAGTAACGATTCAGATAATCTTTCAAGGACTCGCCCTCCCTTTGCCTGATATCAAACAGGTTAGTTAGTCGAGGGGGTCGACTTTATTGGTTGAGAACTGCTCTTTGAAGATTCGTGAAACTGTCGAAACGACGTTATATGGCCATCTGGAATGCTACTAAACCAGTGGAGGGTTGTTCCTATGAACGTTCCCATGAGCATCTTGAAACGAATGGCATCTAAGCCACCTGATATTATCATCTGGGCCCTAAATGACTTTAGGTGATTCTTAGGGCCCTCCACTTTTGAGAAAGGAGTCATCTTTTAAGTAAGAAAATGTGGAGGGATGGGCTCATCCATTATTTGTCTAGAGAAAGGTTGAGGGTCATCCCTTGAGGACGGATCCGGGGAGCGTGTTAGAATTATAGGACTAAAACAAGAGGGGGGTGAATTTTTTTTTAAAGATTTTCAAAGTATTGAAGGTAGAATGAAAGACTATGAAGAATTAATCAATGGAAAATCTGTCCAGCCAAATATAAAACTGTTTTTAAGCTTGATGCAGAAAATCAACCGGTTGTTTTTACGAAACATTCGGTTGTTTTTATCAGCATTTTATAAAAACAAAGTTAAAGTAGTTTAAATGTAAGGATAGAGAGATTCACACAGAATGTTTATACTGGTTCACTCTTCACCAAGAGCTACATCTAGTCCCCAAAAATCACTGGATATTCCATTATGTAACCAACAATAGATTACAAATTACACACACACCAAAGAAGTGACCTTGAATCCCTCAAGAACACTCACTTCCTTTGGCTACAACACAACACAGATCATAACACCCTTTGACTCTGTGCAGCACCAATTCTTTACAGAAATACAAATCAAAGAGAGAAAAGAATAAAATACACCTGATACAATCACAGATTGGATTGAAAGAATACACAATAGTCATATTCCACTCTTAGCAAAAAAAATCCAAAGCCTTAAGCAATCTTAGAAAAACTGATCTTGAAAGTGTTAATTTGAATCCATAATAAACTAGGAGCGTATAACCACTTATTTATACTTCAATCAGTCATTAAAAACGTTTAAAGAACAAGCCATATCAGTTTTAAAACAAATAAAACAAATTGAATCAATTAAACTGAATTCTGTTAAGGATTTTCAAAAAATAGTCAGTTGATTTTTCGAAACAACCAATTGAATTATTTTGACAACAAAGTCAACCAGTTTAAAAACCCTTCCAACAAGTTGAGAGAAAAACAACCGATTAAAACGAGAAATCAACTGGTTGTTTTTTTGCTTCTCTTTGAAAACACATCTTTTTCAAAAGGATTAAAATCAAATAACCTTGGATCAATTCTATGAGTGGATTACAAATTCAAACTACCCAAAACACACCCAGAAACCCATTATCCAAGTCTTCAAGCAATCCACATAGATTTGGAGACATCAAAGCCAATGTTCAACAGATTACCCGTGCAGTTTCCTCCATCATCTTTCGGGATGCTTCTATCTCTCTCAAAAGATTATCCTAGTGGGCTCGGGCTTCTTCTCTCTGTTGCTATTGTTCAGCTCAGGCTTCATCCCTCAGATGCGTCTGTTCAACTCGTGCCTCCTCTGAGGCGATCACACTCGACAAGATCCTCCTACCAGAGACGCTCTTGCTCGACTTGTGCTTCTTATTGAAGGCGATCTTTCTCCCTGTGATGATCCTCATTAGCTTGTTGGAGGACTCTCATCGTTTCCATGATTTGTTGCAACATGGGGATCTCGTCTTCGTCGGACGCCAAAGCTCCTTACCTCGTGTTTCTCATCTCATGCGCTGGTGTGCGCGAACTCGTGTTGGTAGCTAGTGGGACCAGTTTTACCGGTGTGGTTGATGCTCTCTCACTATGTCTTTGTTGCGATTGTTTGTGACCTTGGAACCCTTGAAACTCCAATGGAGGGTCCTCCACCTGTTGATTACACTCCGACGATGAAGTCCTTGAGAGCACTTATATATTAGAATGTAGTGTGTATAGCGTATGATCAACTTACCTGGTGGTTAGGGTCTCAGGTGTTAGAATATATGGCCTTAAATGAGAGGGGGTGAATTGTTTAAGAAAGGTTTCTAAAATCTTTTTGAAGTTTAACAAAATTCTTTGTATGAATCCAGAACAGAAATCAGGTTAGCTAAGAACAAAATGTAAATGAGATTAAGGGTAAGAGAAAGATACACCAACAGTTTATACTGGTTCACTATTAAACCAAGAGCTACATCCAGTCCCCCGAAAACCACTAGGTAATCCACTAAGTAATCAAACCAGATTACAACACACAATCCACCAAAGCAGTGACCTTGAACCCTTCAAGAAACACATTCACTTTGGCAAATCACACACCAAGAGTATTGATCTTGATCCCCTCAAAAGCACACAACACACTTTGGCAACACAACCAGAAATACAGAAGGTTGAGAAGAGATTACACTTGTTTACAAAACAATTTGAAATCAGTACAAATGCAATCATATTCCACTCTCTTAGAAAACCCAAAGCTTTGATGTGAATATTCAAATCTTGAATCAACTCTTTCACAACTGAAAAACTCAAATCTGTTTTTCTTCTCTGTTTGACAAGATAAACAAATTATTTATATTTTCCAAAGATTGGTCAAAGCATTTAATGAAGGAGCGTATTCAGTTGGAAATCATTTAAAGCACATTCAACCATCAAAACAGAATTCTATTAGGATTTTCAAAGAAACAATCGGTTGAAACCATGAAACAACCGATTGTTTGGTTTGCCAGTTAAGTCAACCAAACTTAAACAGTTTTCTACCTTTTCAAAAACACCTAAGAGTAAAACAACCGGTTGATTCGACAAAACAACAGGTTGTTTTCACTTAGTTTGAAAAACACTTTATTTAGAATAGTACATTAACTAGTTTTCTGCATAAACCTTAGAGCAGAAAAACCAACATAAATAAATACTATATCAAACAAACAACCAGTTGTTTCCTCGATTCAATTGGTTGTTTCTATCATTAGAAGCAAAAATCAACCTTAAAAACATAAATTAAAGAGATTTAACAGTTTGAAACAAATTGTAGAGCAACACAACCAATTCTCCCCCTATTTGTCTTCACAAATAGACTTTATGTATAGAAAACAGTTTAAGAGAGATTTTGAGAGTCAAGAATGCCTAACTCATTTCTTAAAAAGAAAAACCTATCTTTTGGCAAAGGTTTTGTGAATATATAAGCAAGTTGTAGTTTTGTTTCAATGAACTTCATCTCACAATCTCCATTGTTCACATGATCTCTTATGAAGTGATGACGAATCTCAATGTGCTTTATTCTTGAGTGTTGAATATGATTTTTGGTGAGATTTATAGCACTTGTGTTGTCACAAAGCAAAGGAACTTTGCTAATCTTCAATCCAAAATCTGCAAGCTGCTGTTTAAGCCAAAGAATTTGTGCACAGCAGCTCCCAATAGCAATGTATTCAGCTTCTGCAGTGGAAAAAGCTACACAAGCTTGTTTCTTACTATGCCAAGAAATGAAACTTGATCCAAGAAGATGACAAGTGCCACTTGTGCTTTTTCGGTCTAGCTTACACCCTCCAAAGTCAGAATCTGAATATCCAATTAAGTGTATAGGTGAGTAAGAAGGATACCATAGACCAACATTGGTAGTTCCTTTGAGATATTTGAGAATCCTTTTGGCAGCCTTGAAGTGAGATTCCTTTGGATTTGCTTGATATCTTGCACAAAGA
>Ga0123342_1009736_pt1 | contig 11325 bp, 6 predicted proteins | sample Turbeawhitnodule_FD_89960 | JGI IMG/M metagenome (GOLD analysis project Ga0123342, IMG submission 89960) | Root nodule microbial communities of legume samples collected from Mexico - Turtle bean Mexico white nodule | ecosystem: Host-associated > Plants > Roots > Nodule | place: Mexico: Nepantla... | reverse complement strand
TAAACGTGTTTTTGTGTAAAACATGTGAAAAACAGTTTAAGAAAACTTATGCTTGTTCTTATCACATGGCCAGTGGTTATGAGGTGAGTTACTCAGCAAAAAGCCACTCTTAGACAACCTCTATGCACAACCTAAGACATACTTAAAGCAAAGCAAAAATACATGAAAAGTACATAAAAGTCTTCATCAAACACTACATACAAGTCTTCATCAAACACAATCTTGAAGGGACAGCAACCATCTTCAACATATACAACAAGGTAGTATGAAAGAATCTCCACCATCTAAGAGTAATAAAATTAGTTTAACAGATATTAATTTTAACATTTCAATAATTTGCAAATCAAATCCCTTTCAAAGGAAACTCTACAAAAGAAGGTTAAGGTTATTTGGCAAAACTGTTTGAAAAAATAATTAAAAAATAAAAATTAGCTTCAAATAAAACTTTGTAGTTGAGAGTTGTTAAGTAAACTTATTATATTATAAACGTTTGATAAACTTATATGTTAAAGTAGTTGATAAATATAAAGTAGTAGAAATTGATATGTTAATTTATTTATTTTTTAATTTTTATTTATAAGCAAGTAATTTTAATTGTATTTTACCTTCAATTTGTATATAGTTGTTATATTGTTTATTCTATTATGCATCTTAGGCTATCTTTTTTAATCAAATTTAAAATAAATAAAATACATAACTCTAAATAGATACCATACATTTATTATGTTAATTAATATAATGGCTAGAAAGTGTAATATAAAAAAGTGATCATCTCTGAATATCTTGATGTTTAATATCAAAATAATAAAATATTATTACAAATAATATAATAATTGAAATTAATATGTAACATAAAATATATAAAAAAAAACTAATTTTTCTTTATTATTATGAAGATTTTATATAATAAAAGCTAAAAATAGAAAATATCTTATATTAAAATAATATAATTTCATTTTAGTTGTGAAAAAAAGAAACAAAAATATATAATAAAAAATATCTTTTAATAAATAGTTTAAAGAGAATAAATATAAAAATTAAAAACTAACCATTTTAGAAAATACTATTTTAAGTTGTGTCTCAAAAACATTATAAGTTAATGGCAAAAAAAAACTTATTTACTAAACCTTGATATTAAAATTAGACCAAATTTTCAGTTACTAAAAATTATTATCATATCATTTATAGCCGCATAAAGGGAGGCACATTAATATTGTGTTTACCCAGTTCTTCATAAAAGGTATTAAGCATTTATATGTTTTTCATTTTAAGATATTGTTAGGTACTTTTTACTATCTAATTCTTAAGGTACAAACACCTGAGAAATTTCTTAGAACTTTTTTTTTTCAATACAATTTTTATTTGTGTTCACACTTTTCGCTTCAGTGAATAACATTATAAAGGTGATATAATTATGTTTCGTTTTCAAATCTTAAATAATTTAAGTTAAATTTAGTATCTCTGAAATAATACTATAAATATTAAAATTAAAACCCTAATATCCAAAAAATAATCATAAAATTTATTAATCTTTGAAAATTCACATCTAATTCAGATAAACTTAATCGAACTTCAAAATTTTATCATAATCTACTATAATTATATATACCTTTTGAAAATCTTTCAAAATTTTAAAAATCCATTTTAAATAAAATGACAAATTTTTCTCTAACTGTCAATAAAATACTACAAGTGATCATAAATTACTGTTTGCTTCATTATGTCCAATATTTAAATTTTATTTACATTAACCATACATAATCATTAAAAACTCTCTCTCTCTCTCTCTCTATTTCTCATATATATATATATATATATGATAAAAGCACTAGATAACGGATTACAAAATTGATAAACCAAAAACTTACAAGAAGCACAAGACAGTACACGTTCTTATAGGAGGAGAAAAAAGAATTGTTGATCTTGTTTGACACTGCGGTTGCACGCTGAGCGTGAATCTGAGTGAAGTGAGTTTCACCTCCGAAAAAGGCTCTGAAACTGATGCTACGCAATTTGCCTGCTACATTGTTCATGCAACTAGGTGTAAATTGGGAGGTGTAGGGTGGGTGGGAATATGTGTTGTCTATGAATATAGAGTAGGATAAAGAATCTTTTGTATGACTGTATCACCAGTTTTCCTATTCATTACATGGGTGAATAACTTGTTACAGAACTTTTCATTCTGTGCTAAATTTCAAGAATCACTCCAACTATCTGCATCATCATCTTCATCACTTCCAGCCAATGCCTAATTCAATAATTAGCATTAGCTTAGTTAGTTGGTGCTGGGAGAAGGGTTTGAGGAGCAAACGCTTGTTACAGTAAACAGAGTGAGAGACAGACCTGACGAATTGCATTTGCTTTTTCCAGGATGGCAGCAACCCTCAAGTTCGTTTTCGGACCCCAAATGCTGGGTGGTCGGTTCACCGCAGCCGGCCTCAAGTTGAAGGACTGACAAAAAATGTATACACATTTAAAATTTAAAATGTATATACAAAAGTACGAACAGCATGAATAATAAGATAAAAGTTCCTAGCTCTAACCTTAGTTCTTATAATTTCTAACAGTGAGTCTCTTTCATCTCCCTTTGCTGCTCTGGGGGGCATCACCCGTTCAGTAACTTTCCTCAGCTGCAGTGATTCAAAGGCAGTGTGTCATGCAAGGATTTTAAGACTACATAAAGGGTAAGAGAACAAGAAAACTGTCATTACCCTGCTTTTGTCAAGAGCAGCTACAGGATCAATTACAGGATCTTGGGGAAGAGGACGCTTATTCTTTGGTTTTCCATCTGGCATCTCAGTCCGAGCAGATGTATCCAATGGAGACGCCATTTCTCCATCTGAAGGCAGCATACTGTGATTTGAGTGCTCAATTCCTGGACTGGGAGGGGACACGGGTGAGATTGAAGTATCTTCTTGTATCCTCCCTTCCAGATTAAGTGAAGACTGCTTAGGAATTTTAACTTCTAAACTGGTCCCTTCCATTAACTGTCTCGGAGTTTGTGCCGGTTTCTCTTTTGGAGAAAGGGGAACATCTTCATGTAGCACCAAATGCAATTCTCCAGGTCTATCCATTTTAACTGCTAAGCTGTCACCTTCCGTTAACTGACTTGGAGATTGTGTTGGTTTTTCTTGCTGAAAAATAGGATCAGCCCCAGAAAGAGCACACACAGCAGGCAGCGTTGATGAGTATGGATTTGAATTCAATGTTTTTTCTCCCTCCGAAGCAACAATAAAGCCAAGTGGAGGCCTGTCCCGGAATGCTAAGAAAGGGTTTTGTATCTGGCTTTGCTCTGCTACCAGGAAATTATATTGACCATTTGCTTCATTTAACATTACAGGAAATTGAAAAGGAATAGCAACAGGATGCTCTGAAATTCCCGCAGAAACCCCAGAAGAATGTTGATACTTATTGCTTTGCATAGCCATGACAGGTAAAAATAGATTCTGATTTGGCAGGGTTTCTTTCTCAGAAGTAAATAAACCAAATTGAGACTTATCATCAGGTTTATTTGGCTGTATTGGTTGGAGTGAGGCTAGACTTGCTTCTTCTCTCTGTGTAACCAGGGAAGCATGTTGAACCTTGCCCGTTCTCCATTGCATTGGAGGCAGAGGGGGCATAGGTGCCATCTCCTCAAGATGTTTTTTAGTTGCCTTGCGTATGAAGTCAGAAATAAGTGGTTCTGATGGATCCATGACATGTTTTGTTGGGTTAATTCGTTGATCAGATGACCTTCGAGGGTCTTGGTCCAAACAAACAGGCACTGTTTTCAGGTCATTGATCGAAGAGCTATATTGGATTTTCTCAAGAGATGAATGCTCAATATTATTCCACATTCCAGAATCAGGAGGATAGCATGGAACTGATCTGTTCATGTCTGATGGAAATTCAGTAGAAGCAATATCTACTTGATCCACTACCTTCTGGGCTGCTAATTCTGTCAAAGATTCTCTATTATCCACCTCATTAACTATCATCTCCTTCTCATGAGGATCTGCTAAAATAGAAAGAGATTCTAACAACTTTGTAAGGTTACTCATTGGAGATGATATTACATCAGAAGACGGGGGTTCAATATGACCATCATCTTCAACTAGATCCAAACTGCAGGTGGATACACTTATTTCTTCGCCACCGAATAACCTTGGCGCCTCTTCAAAATTTCCTTGCTGATCAGGATGCGGAACTTCAATTTCTGCTAAATCTGGTTTGTTTCCGTGTGTAAAATCTAAGCATGGCTCCTTTGTAAAACTACACTTTGGTGCAATCTCCGCAGCAGGAAGCAGATCTTCTGAGTTCAATTGGGTAGCTATATTATCGTCCTCAGATTTTAAATCTCGGCCATCAAGCAACAGCTTAGTACCTGGATTCAGGTCTACTTCCACTGCTGGGCAAATTGGATCCTCCCCATGAATATCAACATCTTCACTAACCAACATTTCAGAAGAGTATTCATTAGGAGATTCTTCCTGCATAACTTCAATCTCAGAATGATCACCACATTCACCTTCATGAGCTAAGTTTAATTCATTAGAAACTTGTAACAGAGCATTATAATGGACATAAGGATCACAGACATTCAAATTGTTTGAAGGATTGTTATCAAAGGAAACCACTGGGCAAGCATCATCTCTTATTGGGTAGAGAGCATCAGGTCTGGCCACTATAGATTCAACAAGACACTCCTTTTCTTCATCATCTTCTATTCTTAAATGAAGTTCAGGGCCAGATGGTGTTTCATCTGATTGACTCTGTGCAGGTAGGGATGCTGGTGATGCAGCCCCAAGATCATAAGACACCGATGAATGTCCGGAATCTATCAGACCAGCAGTGACTGGTATAGAATCAGAAATCGCTTCACGCCGAACATGAGCATCATCATGCATGACAAACTCACGACAATAAGTCGTTTGCAACTCATAAGTTGGGAGAAACTGGTTGGATGGCATATCTTCAATCTGCGATGTGGAGTTTCCCATAGATTGAAAATCTGAAAACTGCGCTTGTGATTGGGAATGTTCCACATTTCTAACTCTTGTGAATGAACAATTATCATCGGATTCCCAGGAGGTTCCAGTTGAAGAAGAATCTAACAACAGACCTTGCACTTCATTATGCTCTCCAATTCTATCTTGTTCAAAAGAACTAATTTCTTCAGAAGTTGAAGAGTCTCCAAATGATTGAGAATCTGAAAACTGAGCTTGCATTTGAGGCTCTCCTTTGCCACTTGAATCTGTTAAATTTTGAATATCTAATAAGCTATTCATAGGTGCATACTCATTATCTGTTTCCAATTCAGGCTCCATGGTAGCTAATGCATCCATATAATCATCAACCTCGCTAGTCACATCATCAGAGTGGTAGCTACATTCTCTTTTCTTTTCTTCATCAAAAACCAATTCTGCTTCATCAATTACCTTGAGATAATTCGAAGACATTTCCTCTGTTACACCACCCGAGATTTGTTCATTCACCTCCATAATATATCCACTTGTCTCCCTATCCATTTCTGTGTATGGGTTCAGTTCTAGTTCCTGCTCATTCTGTGTTGAACACAAGTTTTCATTTCCCAAAGACCTATTCAAGGAAGTAATGCTACTGATTTCAAGAGTTTTAATCCCACTTTGACTATCATCTAACACCAATTGCCCAGGCTGTGGAATTTCACATACCAGTTTATGATCAGGTGAGTGAATTTCCAGAATTTTCTCCATGTAACTTTTGTCAGTTTTTGCTTCAACTGCAGATCCATTCAACTGTTTCTTTTTCAACTTCACCAAACGAGCAGGATCACTAAAAGCATTCTCAATACGCTCCTCGAGAAACAACTCATGCAGTCTGCAATAATGATCGAATTTTGTGTCAATAAATAACCATTTAAAGACCTTGCATTTCTAAAACCAGAAGATAATTAATGTACCAAAATAAAATTATTGGAGCTCACTTTGCATGTGATGGTACAACTTCTGGGGTTTCACCATTCTGCAGTCGTGTTGCTTTCTTTTGCTGGATACAAGAAAAAAACTATACATAATATGTAATGAAAGTTGCAGATATTCAATTTTCCATAAATTGTTTTCTGTGCTATTTAAGTCTATTTCCCAGAAAATTGTGATATGAAGTTGTAGAATCAGCGCTTAGTACCTTAATTTTACGAATTTTCTTTTCCCTTTGAACTTCTCCTGTTGCTGTTCCAGAGGAAGCAGACTTCACTGTAAAGAACGAGGGATCAGTATAACGCTTCAGACATGCCCCAGCCCCAGCAACATCAAACCTTTCAGGGCCAAAAGAAAAAAACACAAATTTCAAATATCTATAACAAAAGTTACAAAGTATAGTAGTAAATCCTCTATTTGTGCTTGAATTTGTTTCTAAGAATCTGGACACCATACTTGTCCAGAAGGAACAATCTTGGAGGACCACGACATTCTTCATATGAATCCATTATAAATCGAGGTAAGTCTCCTCGGGTAACAAGATTGTGTTCAGACCGAATATTGGGATGCCATTCAATTCCTGCAATGCAGAAACATGTTAAAATTTGTCAACGGAACATTATCACCTATGGGTGAAATATTGGAGACACAAACAATAATCAAAAGGACTATACTGATTAATATAACCTCCATTTGTATAAATTGATGAATGATGAGTTAGTGACCGAAAATCTTTCTCAAGTGCTGGAACTTCAGCCTCGAGCTGTTGAACACGAGATATAAGACTGTGACCTCTTGCAGTAGTAGCCATTACCTCTTCATGCAAGTCATGGAACATCTCAGCAGCAAATCTGACAAAAAAGTACAGTTAAATGCAGAAAAATTAAAATAGTAGCAGAAAGAATTATATTTTAAAATGCTAAATATTGATGTGGAACACACTACAAAATGGAATTAAGTTTCTAATAATGGATTGCAAGGAAAAAAAATTACATGATTACTGCCACTCTTATGAGATACATAAATTTTCCTACCAGAAGCATTTTAATAAAATCCACAAGATTAAGCTCCTGTTTGATAAAATTTTTATTTTAAAACACTGGAAATATCTGTTCACGTAGCTTCTTCATACAAACACTGTTTTTTTTCAAATTTATTTTCAATTTAATTGTTTTCATAACTGAAAAACATAATTACCTACAGGCCGTCTCTGTTTTCGCTTTTGCTTTCTTAATTCTGGGAACAAGGAAACAGTTAATTCTATTTCTCATTCTCTAAAAGGTTTTCAAATTAATATTACGAAACATGTTTTTCTTCTTATTTTGTTCTTAAAAACAGTTTTTTAAAACTATTTTAAAAATAAAAAACCAAAAAACAATCAACTAGGGCTTAAGCCACCTGGGCTCAGTTCACGATGGTTGCTGATAGCAGATCCTAAGATTGACCCTCACTCCTTATTCATGAAAGAAAAAATCACAACATCCGTAATTCTAGCCAGCTTAAATATTACTTATTTTTTTCTGCAGTGATTTTAAAGAAAAATCTATAGATACCCAAAAGCATAATTCAAAAGCAAAAACAGTCCAATCATATTTAAACCAAACAACTCCATTTCAGGCAAATCGAAAACCTCATTCCAGAAACTTAATCAAAGAGTTGTAATATACCCATCGTTCAATCAAACACCTACATAAAAGCCATCCAACATCTTTCCATCCTCCACCCAGAAATTAAAACAGTCTATGCAGGGCTTTTTTTTTCTCGCTTTTCATCCTTTAAAGAAAGTGGCAACTTACAAAGCAAGAAGAACCAAAAGCTAATGAAAATCAAGGAAAAAAACACACAAAAAACGACAAATTAAAACCAAAACGGAAACAAAATCCAAATCTAATCTCATGGATCAGATTCGACTACTAAAACACACAACACATAAATCAAACAACAACCACAAAGTATGTCAAAACGGAGAACAAAAAGAAAATCGATTCATTCACCAACTCCATCCACCCGAACCAGCTAACAAAGTTCCAAACAGACCAAAAAAAAAATACAAAAAAAAAATATATAAAACTAGCTAAATTAAAGCTCCTTCCTCTAACAAACTCCATCGTCAACAACTGAACAACAATTAAATTTAAAATGTTTCATTAATGGAAATATTTCTTTCTTCAAACTCAGCAAGACTCCTTTAAACCCAGCGCGATAAAGGAAACCTTGAGCGCAACTGCAACTACTGAGCAACCACAAGATGGAAGAAGCAGTTACAGAAAGAGAAGTTAGAGAGAGAATGTGAACTGACTGAGCGAGGTCGCCGAGCTGGCGCAGAAAGCCTACGAGTCCGGCCATTGCAACAGCTTCCAGGAGCGCTTCGGAGTCATTGCTATCGGCGGCGCGGTACAGCTCCGGATCCGTCAGTGCGTGCGCACTCCGAATGTGGTGCCTGCAAAGTGGCATTCTCCAAGATAGTGCAATTGCGAAACCCTGGCGTTTTTCGATCTTCTCTCCGGCAGCGAGCTGCTTTTTCCGGTGGTTTTGCAGTGGGAATGAAAGAGACAAAGAGAAGAGAGAGACTTTAGTTTTTTTTTTTTACATTAAAAAAAATTGAATATGAATTATATACAAGGTGGAATGCGTGTAAGTTAGAGACGTGAAGAGGGTGATGGTGTCTGTTATGAGTGGAAGTGATATATTTATTTTCTATTTATTATTTTGCTGCGAAACGGTTAAAAATACAGTTAAAATACTTTATTTGTATTTCTCACTCTATTTACTCTCTACCTATATATTTATACAATTTAATATATAGAGTTTAATGGTTGAATAAATATATCAATAATATAAAAAAAAGTATTGATAATGTAACCTAAAGAAGAAAAAATATGCTTATAGTGATTATATAAAAAAATAAATCTGAGAGGTGATGTAATAATGCTGTCACGTTTCTGATCTTTGGTAGAGCGCGCATTGTGGCGCTTATGATGCGGTAGGTAGTATTGGATCATGTTGCTTTTGGATTTCGTTACAATAATAATATAATAATGACAAATATTATTCACTTTATATAGAAATATTCATTAAATAATTAAAATAATCATTTAAAAATATAATTTTTTATTTTTTTAATACACTTTTAATTAGGGGTGGCAAAGCGGGTCGGCCCGCCCCGCATAGGCTCGCAAAATGCGAGCTGGTTTTCCTGACCCGTCCCGCATGCGGGTTGGCCCGCGAGCTTATGGACCAATCTTGGAACGTAGAGGAGGAGTCGAGGCAGTGGTGGTGTTTTTTTAAACATTTTAAGAAATTAAGGTAAACCTACACAATTTAAATTTATGGAAAATAATTAATATATTTTACTTTCGTTTTCTTATAAAGTGTTATATAAAAATAATTTATCTTAAACTTAAATATCAGTAAATTGATCTTACTATTAAATATTGTTTGGTTGTTTAAAATCATTGTTTAATTTGATTTTAGTTATCAATATGTTTGTCTTGAAAGCATTGGATGATAGCAAGATGACTTCTTTTTATAAAAAGCTATTACGTTAGGTATGAAAGACTATCAAGTTGATTGTTTTATATCATATTTTTATCTTCTTATGTTGTTAAGGAGACTTAGTTTATCTTAACATAGGTTAGACAATAGGCGGTTAGTCAATGAACTGTTAGTCAGTGGACGATTTTTTTTCTTTATATAGTCATAGAGGATTGTGAGATATATTTCAATGAAATAACACTTTTCTTTTTCTATCTCTTCTCTCTTTCCTTTTTCTTCTCTCACATTCGCCTCACTACTCTGTCATAGAACATAGCAACTTAGTTTCTCTTCTTGTTGTGTTTTTCTGTTATCGTATCAAGAGCAAAAGAAGTTTTCTTCAAAGCAGATCCTTTTCTTTCTTGACTCTTTATTTCTTTATTTCTTTCTACTTCATGGCAGATCTTTTTAAAAATTGTTTGTTTGATCCAAGCGAGAATCCTACGACTTGCCTTGTTCAACCCGTTCTTGATGGTAATAATTACTATTTGTGGAGTCAGTCCATGGTAATAATTACTATGTCACTGAGGAGTTTGTTTTATAAAACATGGTTTCCCCTCACAAGACAACAAAAATGCTTTTTTTTTTTCAAAAACAAAAAGGTTTGTGTTCACTACGAGAGGAATGGTCATGTTGTGGAAGTCTTCTATAGGAAACATGGGTTTCCTCCTGGGTACAAATTCAATAATTTGAGACAAAGCATCAACAATGTTGAAGTTGTGTGAGAAAGCACTAAAGATGTTGTGTTGCATTTTCCTATGATATGATTTTAAACTCACGCAACAACAATATGAGATGCTCTTAGCTTTCATTTAGAATTTAGAATTTGATAACAATGTTGATTCAACACATATCAATCAAGTTGGATTTGTCCTCACATCAATGGATCACAATTCCAATATCAATGGTAAGATTGAAGCTGAAATGTTCTTTGTTAATATCTTTGAGAAAAATATAAATTGGTGGATTATTGATTCGGGAGATAATGATATGTGTGTTTCTCCTTAAAGATTTTTTGTCTTACCATATCATTGATCCTATTATTGTTAAATTGCCAACTAGAAAACAAATTAAGGCCACTCATAAAGGAATTGTAAAAATAACTGATAAATTATTCTTACAAGATGTTTTATGTATACCAAATTTTACTTATAATTTGATTTCAATTTCTAAATTGACTTCTAATTGTAATCTTTAGCTCATCTTTTTTTCAAAATCTTGTACTATTTAGGGTATGAAGACCAAAGAGAGATTAGTATAGTTGAAGTTGGGTTATATGTTATAAGTTCTCAAAATAATCTTTCATGCTGCTTAAATACATAAAGATGCTGCTATAAGCTCTTACGAAGTCGAGTACAGAGCTCTTGTTACAACAACCTGTGAAATTCAATGATTGAGGTATCTTTTGGATGATATTTGTATCGTACATAAAGATTATGTTCTTCTGTATTGTGGTAACAAGTCTGCTATTCAGATAACATCTAATCAAGTTATGCATGAGAGAACCAAACATATTGAGATCGATTCTCACATTGTGCGTGCGAAAATCAACCAACAATAGTCTGTTGAAGATCTTGCTTATATCCTTCAAAAATCAATTAGTTGATATTCTCACAAAATATTTGCCTCCTACTAATTTCAACATCATTTGTTCCTAGTTGGGAGTGTTTAACTTGTACTCCGAGCTTGCGAGGGTCTCTTAACATAGGTTAGACGGTAGGTGGTTAGTCAATATGATGAGAATCAAATAAAGGAGGCTTTTATTAATGAAGGAAGAGGACATTCGCCTTCACATTTGAAGTTCTTCCTTCTAGTCTTCTCAAAATTAAAAGAAGACATAAAATAAATATGAGGC
>Ga0123342_1009735_pt1 | contig 11325 bp, 4 predicted proteins | sample Turbeawhitnodule_FD_89960 | JGI IMG/M metagenome (GOLD analysis project Ga0123342, IMG submission 89960) | Root nodule microbial communities of legume samples collected from Mexico - Turtle bean Mexico white nodule | ecosystem: Host-associated > Plants > Roots > Nodule | place: Mexico: Nepantla... | reverse complement strand
AGAGACCACAATTGCTCAAGTACTATAAGGTGCTGCTCTCAAAATTTTGTAACTATTATTAACCTTCTGAATTAATCAGCAGTTTGATTCACAATTCCTACCAAATATGCATCAGTTTTTGACTTTTATGCATCAGAACCAAATGTTTATGCATCAGTTTTTGACTTTTACACTCAGATCTTTGAGTGATTTACTCAATAAATATTACTCATTGTGAACATTATTTTGCAGGATCACATTGATCTACTATACAAAGAAGCAAAGGGAGCAATGCAGTGAACCATGCATGATGCAATACTGAATTCTGGCAGTTATGAAGCAAAATCCATTTGGCATTCTGCATATTTTAGTTCATCATAATATTAACTGATGTGAAAAATCATAAACATATAGATAGAATAGCTCGTATATGTTGAAACAACAAAACTTTTTGTAAAAAGTCAATAAAATATTGTGTGGCCAATGCAAAATATTTATTTCTGTTGGCACTAAATGCTTTAATCTTTCATTTTCTACATTTTGATTAAGCTTATTATTTCAAGAGTACAGTAATTACTCAGAACATTATCATCTAATCCAAGGTGTTAATTATTTGATGCAATGCACACTTTTAATATATCCTATTTTATCACTTTGTACAACAAGACTATTATAGTGTTTGTATAGTATTTGAGATCAAACATGTTTTTAGTTTTCTTTTTTAAGACCTAAAACAAATCAATGCATAAAATAATCTTAATTTAAAAGAAAAAGTAAAAACACTTAGAACAAATAATGTAAAGAAGAAAATATTTAGTTTCAACACCCTCTAAATAAAAAGAATTTTCAAATTTTAGTGGCTGTCTTGCATGATTTCCTATGTGAAACAAATTTTGTTACCAATCTTACAAGAGTAGGGAAAATAGTTAAATGTGAATTTATGATTCTAGTATTCCTAAAAACATAAATGAACGTAAAATTTAATAATTGATTGACTATAACATGATATATGTCAATTACTATTTTTCAAATTGAAAGAGTCAAATTTATCCAACTTTTTTTTATAAATTGAATTTGATTAGAATTGAAAATTTTAAATTAAACTAAATTAAATAATTTTTTTTTGTTTTTTAAATTAAATCTAGTTAGTCTTACTTGAAAATGCTAAAACTAAGATAAATTTATCTTGGAAATAAAAAATACGATTTAAAATTTAAAATTTGGAAATGTGTTCAATTTAAAAAATTTCTTTTTCATTTTCTACTAATGATAAATAATAATTATTAGGAATTTTTATTTTTCAATTATCAAGGTATTAATTTTTATGTTTAATAATTTATTTTTCTATTTAATGTATATAGGTGAAAGTAATCTTAATTTTGGGAGACATTGTTTATTATATTATGCCATTGTGTTTGGGCTGCTTCTTCCTGCACCTCCATACCTTCTTGTGCCACCCCCATATATTTTTTATATTCCAAAAATACCCTGGATTACATAATCTGGAAGTCTTTTTCTAGATCCAGAATTAGCTTCTGGATTATGTAATCCGGAAGCGTTTTGTGATTAGCTTCCGGATTACATAATCCAGAAGTCTTTTCTATACATAAAATTAGCTTCCAGATTATGTAATCCGGAAGCCTTTTTTTCAGAGGAGTGATTAGCTTCCGGATTACATAATCTGGAAGTTTTTTCTAAATATGAGATTGACTTCCGGATTATGTAATCCGGAATATATCCGGATTACATAATCCATAGGCTTATTTCAAATGCAAAAAAGAGTTCCGGATTTTATAAATCTCAAGAACACTTCCGGATTCAAAAACAGCTTCCGGATTATGTATGGAGGTGACAAAAAAGGAGAAAACGGTATTTTTACATTTAGTATGGGGGTGGCAGAAGAAGGTATGGAGGTGTAGGAAGAAAGAGTCTTGTGTTTGATAATCCATGAGCTTTTGTACCAGCCCAACTAGACCTTTCAATTTGTCCCAGTCCAAAGGGTACGGGTGAAGGTAAATTTTTTTTCATAGGATCATAAAGTTGATCTAAGAAAAAAAATTATAGGACCAAAATGTGGCAGTTTCTTCCTGCACCCTTACATTTTTCTTCCTGCACCTCCATAATGTTATGCAAAGACCAAACTGTCCTTATTATTTTTTAAAAACCCTGAAATGCAATTGAACTGTATTTATTTTTTTTTCATTCTGGATTGTGGAATGACACTTCCAGTAAAATTTTGGATCCACCAATCTATAATTCAAAATATGCATTTCACATTCAAAAAGAGCATTCCGGATCTACTACTTCGTAACAGAAATATGCATTTTGGATTTAGAAATTCATAATTCAAAAAAAAAATCCGGATCCACCAATCTGTAACAAAATTAGGCTTCCAGATTTAACAATCCGGAAATCAATAATTTATGCAAAATTGTGGGGGTGTAGGAAGAAAAACGTAGGGGTGCAGGAAAAAGAAGCCCCAAAATGCCATAAAAAATCCATGGGCCAGGACAAAAATGACAAAAAATTATTTGAAAAATGAAAGTGACAAAAAAAATTACTTAAACAAATATTATACACATGAAAATGCATTTACTCGATCTAAATTCAAAACTCAACATAATTAAAGTTGGGTTGGATTCAGGTTAAGTCCAACAAACATCATATTAAGTTGTTCGACATGGGTCAAGGTTAGATCGAGTACAGATTTGGCCAAGAAGAATTATGTCTAACTTAGGCTGAATTAGGCTTGACCAAAGTTGTATTTAGTCGAGTTGAGTATGGTATACACAAGTTAGGTCAGAATGAGTCCAAGTCCAGTTGAGTCCAATTTTAGACAAGTTAGGTCCACATTGGACCACATCATAACAAGTGAAGTTGGGTCCACCTCGGGCCAAGTCAATTCAGGCTCACCTCGGGTCCAGTTGAGTAGGGTCTGAGTTAGGCCGAGTCAAGTTAAACCTACATCGTTTCAAGCCCAATCAAATCGATTATACTTTTTGTTTTATTCTTCTTTCTTTCGTCTTGCAATACGTGGAAGATCCCACATCGACTAGAGATAAGGACATTTTAATAGTATATGGTGCAAATATCACCTTATGAGCCGATTTTGTAAGGTTAAGATAGGCTTAAAGTCCACTTCTTAAGATGGTATCAGAGTCAGTTTTGTTGACTACCTCATCTTGTTCCTCCGCTTCTTCTTTTGTGCTTCTTTCTTCTTTTTCACGTTGAAGGTATGGTATCATAACCATTAGAGTCTATCATAGTGTAAAAGTTTGTTGGGTTTATCAAGTCACCCGCTATCGAGCCACTATCAGACCATCTATAAATATATAGTCTCACGCATAAGGTGACAATTTCGACATGAGGGGGTGTTGGACATCTCACATCAACTAAAAATAAGAACATTTTATAGTATATAAATGGGTGCACCCTATAAGCCAATTTTGTAAAGTTAAGCTTAAAATTTGTTTCATAATAAAGATTGTTGTAAATTTATTTATGTGCTATAATCCAAAAGGCAAAATGCCTAACCGTAACTTACTTATATAAGCCTATATTATTTACACTCTATTAATAGATTAACTCTTAGAGCATAAGGATATTAATTTACTTTTTGTGAGTCGTATTATAACACATAATTAAGATCTCATGTATATTTTCCATCCAGTACATTTCAACCTAAAACCATTTACTATTATAAAATATTTATATAAAACAGAAGTTACTTTTATGTTAATAAACAAATTTTTATTCTTAGTACTCGAAGTCTTATATAACACTCAGGTTTTAAACTTATAATCTTATATATTATACATGCAATGAAGATGTAGTTTCTTTTTATCTTTTATTAATATATTTTCTTATTTATTTGCTAGTTCCTTGCATTAGTTTTTAATACTACATGAGGAAGACATAGCCTTGGTATTTTTAGGCATATTTTACTACACGTTTGACTTTGAATGTCTTTAATTGGCGTGTACATTTTAACAAAACAAATCTTCAACTATAAATATGTTAAAAACAGAGACATACGTTACGCATAGTATTCAAATCCTATAACGTGCATTTGTAGAACAACGCATCGTAACTTCTAAGCATTATTTTTTAACATTTGTATGAGTCAAACGTTGTATCAACCAATGTTTTTATGGTAAAAGAATAAAACGTTGCAATATTTAATAAAAGTTTGAAAACTGTGTTAATTACAAAATTTATGAAACATGTTTATTTTATTTGTAATGTACTACCTTGACAAGACAAAATAGGAAAATTTAGGTCAAATCGAGAAGTGACATGTAAAATCAAGAGCACCATACAATGTATATGATGGTTGCTTAATCAATCAAATTAATTAAAACTAATTGCTTTTACAATTATCCGAGATCGAATATTTTTATCGAGTTTTTTTTTTTTTCAAGGTTTTGAAATATTCGAGAGAAGAGTACCTGTAAATATACTCTGACGCTCAAGTTAACTAGAGTCAATTTTAGTGATTTATTTAAATATTCAGAATAACATTACCTTTCATCATGGGATCCCCTCTTATTTATACTACTCAGAATGGCTAAACTATATCCAACAGATGTTAATCCCACTTTGCTATTTTTTAATTGGAATTAGCGTCCTTATTTCATGATATGACGTGAATGTTGATTTTTACCGAGAAGTCGTTAAACCGTCTATGTGGCCGAACATTCGGGTTCTCAATTTCGTGGTATAACACTAATTATATATCATACTTAAACTAATTATATAATTCAAACGAGTATTCTCTTATATATTTCAATTTTTTTTTTACTTAATTGGGACATTCTTGAACTTTTATGTTTATTATGATTTAATAAAAATTTCTAACAACACTTTATAAGTGTGTGGAAGGAGCTACCATTTTCATTAGTTATCATGAATGTATAATAATTTTTTTTTTATCACAAATCAAGTGTTAATAAAATATTTATCATCCTAAATTAAAGGTTGTGTTTATATATTATAATTGGGATGCCTTTTGTAGTGGACGGTGCTTTTGATGTTGATGGTAGTATCACTGCTCTGTTATTAATTCTCATAAAATTGTCTAAACTCATGGATTGTACGAGGTTGGTTGTTTAATGTTTTTCTGTGTTTGGTTTGGTTGTTTTTTAATTTATTTGGTAGGTGTTTCTTGGTAGAGTATGATAAGGTGTTTGTTCTTTATGTATAAAGGTTTGACCACCTCTAAAATGATTCTCATTTATTTATTTTTTATTACTGATAAAAAAAAAGACACGATGAATTTAGTTTTTAGAATAATGGAAAAACATTATTTTAAGAATGCTCTCAATAACTTGTTAATTAAATTGTCAAAATTAGTTTAAAACTTAAAGTTAATTTACCTGACTATATATAGTTAAACAGGATGGAAAAAATATAATTTTTACAAATATCGATCAAACTGAATTTTATTTATTTAGCTTGGAGGTAGATTAATGTGTAACCTACTAACTATAATATTTTATTATTATTTTTATAATTTCTTTTTTCTATTTTAACTCTACTATTATGCATCTTGATATTTTAGTTTTTTTTGCTAAAATGTTATTTAACAGTTTTTAATTATTTGAGTATTTAACTAATTTGTTTAATAATGTAAGTTATTATTTTAATTCTTTTATATAAATAATTAGGTTAACTCTATTCAAATAAAATACAAATTTATGGAGTGAATATAACAATAATTTGATGATTGTGCACATGAATCATAATTGTTCAAATACCCGTACGCAAGTATTCACATAATTGAACGAGATAACTAGTAATTTCTACTGGATAACTAAGTTAAGAACATTCCTAAGTTCATGACTTTTCTTTCGTTAACACCATAGTAAAAATCCTATTGAAATGCAAATCTATTGAGTGAATATAACTAACAAAATTAGGGAGCTCTTGGTGATTGTGCACATGAATCAAGATTGTTCAAAAACTCATACTCCGATATCCACATAATTAAACGAGGGTAACTAGTAATTCCTTATTAAGTTTAGAACATTCTAAGTTCATGGTTTTTTCTTCTATTAACACCTAGTACAAAACTAAATGAAATATAAATGTATTGATAGAACAAAAAAAAATTGTGGAGTTGGTTGTGATTGTGCATATGCATCAGGATTGTTCAAAACCCCATACTCAAGTGCCCACATGATTGAATCAGGGTAACAAGTAATTCCTTTCTTGCATAACTTAAGTTTAAAACATTATTAGGTTTGTGGTTTTTCTTCCGTTAACACTTTAGTATAGAACCAAAGGAAATGTAAATGTATTAACTGAATATAATAAAAAAAAAGTGGAGAGTTGTTGGTGATTATGTGCATCAATAAGGATTGTTAAAAAACCTATGCTCAAGTGCCCACATAATTGAACTAGGATAACCAATAATTCTTTACTGCATAACTTAAGTTGAGAACATTCCTAAGTTGGTGATTTTGTTTTCATTAACATCTTAGTACAAAACCAAATAAAATGAAAATGTATAGAGTGAATAGACCAACAACTATTTTTTTTAATTTAAAATTATACCGTATAAAAAAAGTGGTTATCTTGGTTCAATACATTTGTATATAGGTTTTTGAACAATCCCAACTCATGTACTATCATCAACAACTCCGTCAATTTTATTTGTTATCTTCAATAATACATTTGCATTTGTTTTGTACTAAGTCTTATTGAAAGCAAAAATCACCTTCATGCATTTTTAAGTTTCTTAATATTGAAAAATAAGTTTGTGATAAATTAAATAATATGCAAATTCTTGTCTTTATACAATTAGTGAAAAGCAAAAAGTGAGAAATACAATTATTTTGGCATAAAATTTTATTTGGAAGAAAAAATATACAAATATAGTACCTAGAAAAGAGTATCATATAAGTAAAATGGAAATTGTTGAGAATATAATTAAATTCCACCTTAAAAAGGACGACAAAGGAGAATATTGGTAATGATATAGAATAACAATGACAATAAGAATATTTTTACAGTTTCAATGAAATGTTAATGGAAAGAAGAGAATATAATTTGCTATTGGTCACGTGAAATGGAAGAGAAATGAAAAAAAAAAAAAACAAAACAGTGACTATGTTGGACTATTACATGTGTTTATATTTTTTTTAAAATGTTTTCAGTCAAATATTATTTTTTTTACTGATTTATTTTGTGTGTGTTTATTTTAAATTTTTTATAACGAAACAAACAAATTTAAATTTTTGTGTGTTTATCCAACCTGATTATTTTTAAAACAAGTAAATATCTTTTAAATAAGAGATTTTTTTTAAAATTTTCATATAATCTAAAGCCTTTATTTTCATTTTAAACACATTGACTATATATATTTTTTCATAATTCTTACATATTTTTCAGTCTTTAAAAATTAAATAATTATTAATATAAATATAAAAAATTCTAAATTTTAAGTGATTCTCGTACAACCAAATACTAAAACAACACTTATCTCGTTTGTATCCTTACACATCAGCAACTACTGTCACATCACTATCACATGTCACATCACTATCACATCTGCAGGGTCACGAGGGAGTTACTAAATAACAAAACATTTTCATAATTATTTATAAGAAAATAAATATATTTCATGTATTATGATGCAATGTTTAATTGTAACATTTCTCCAAACACGCACATGTATGTGTTCCTCTATGTGTTTTCTCACCTTCCCAATAAACCTAGAATTAAATCAAATCCATATATATTTTTACAGTTTTTTAAAAATAAAATAAAATAACCATTTTAAAATTAATTTTAAATTTACACAAGTTGAAAATTAAACCGGTAATCTTTATTTATTGAAAAATAATTTTACTTTTTTATTTTTTTTAAAAAAAATATTAATAAACATTTCGAATATTTCTCTTAAATTGCGTGTTTGTATTAGATATTAAAATGTCTAATTCAAAATATATTTATTAAATTTCTAAAAATTTTAGCATTTCAAAAAAAATATATATTATTTTTTTATAAATTTAAATTTATTATATAAATTTTTAGTATAATTATAAAAAAAAAATTTAATCAATCATAAATTTTTTTTTTTTAAAATTAAAACATATTTACACATATAAATCTTTATTTTTAGTTTATATGATATATAGATACAATATCTTATATTTTAAATAAATTATACGTATGTCTATACATTCCTTGGCCAATGTTTTCATTCCAAATATTATTTTAAAATTAAGGTAATCCACATGTTGGGAAGAACACAAACAAGAAATAAGTAAAATTTAGAAGGTAGAAGCTTTGGTGAGGGACGTAATGGTAACACTTGGACCAAATCCAGATTGTTTAAACTCAAACTCAAAGGTGTCGTATCGTAAGAAGAGTTCCACCAGAAGCAACCTGCACAGCAGCACCACCAGATTCTTCCCGGGGCACTGCTTATTACTCACAGAAGCTTCCTCCGTTTCCTTCCCGTTCGACCAAAGCACGTGTTTCAGAAGCTTCTCCCCTTCGCCCACAAACCTCCGCGCCACGAAAACCTCCGCATCCTCGAAGATCCTCGGATCCTTCGTCGCAAACGGCTGGTACCCGAACAGCATCTCCCCCTTCTTCACCTCGAACGACGCGTCGTGGCTACGCACCACCAAGTCCTCCCTCGCGCGCGCGTACTGGTACGGCACCGCCGGTTCGATCCGCAGCATCTCGTACACAACGGATTTCACCAGCGGCATCTTCTCCAGCGCGTTCAGCGTGACTCCTCCTTCGGCGTTCACCACGCGCCGAACCTCGCGCGCGAGCTCCTCGTGGAGCTTCTCGCCCGCGAGGCCCACCCATTTCAGGAGCACCGGGAACTGGTTCTTGAGCCCGCCGTAGGCGTTGAAGCCCGCGGTGAAGACCACGTTGTGGCAGGCCTCGTCTCGGTCCAGGCCCAGCTTCTGGGCCTCGTCGAGGAGCGCGGTGGCGTGGGTTTTGAAGGCGTCGTACAGAGAGTTGTAACCGGACTTTGTGAGGCACGCGGGGAAGGGGAGCGTGCGGATGAGGAAGTCTTCGATGTAGTTGAAGATTTTCGGGAGACCAAGCGTCGCAAGTGGGGCCAGCTGAAACAGAAGCCACGTGTCCACCAGCTTCGGCCCCTGAAAACAAAAATGCATCACGTTTTAATTATTGTGTGTACGGATCACTGTTCTAAAATATTAATTACATAATTTTTCCTGAAAATGTTTTCTGTTGCATTTTATCTGATTTTTGGCATTACGTAGAACGAATGAATAATATCTTATCTTCTAAATTAAATATGAAAATAGGAATAAATATGTATATATTTCTCTTTCGTTAAATTTATCGTTTTAAATTACTACACTATATTTAATTTAAAATATTTATATATATATATATATTAATTTTATAATTTTGTTCTATGTTATATATTTAAATTTTTTTTATAATTATTTGATTTTTATCTAGTTTTTATTTATGTTTATATTGATATTTGTATAATTATAATTTCTTCTTATATTTAAGATTAAAAAAATTATATCCTTTTGATATTATATATTTAATGATATCATGTTTTTTTTTGTATTTTTTTTATAAAAAAAATATTTAACTAATATTTTGAAATAATAAAAGAATGAATTCGATACTCTTTCTCAATTAAGATAAAAATGAGAGAAAAAAATTTACGCATTAAATATTAGGAAAAAGGATGGAGCTTTTCATCCCTATTCTTGATTGTGAACAGAATTGGTAAAGAAATTGACAAGAATAAAGCTTTAACTTCTCAGACAATTTTCTTTAAATAACCCTTTAGAAAAATTAGAAAAGTCTCTAAGCAAAAAAAAGTATATTATTCTAAATTGTCTATATAATTAATTCTCTGATATTAATTAGATGCTTGAAACGGCAAGAAAAATAACAATTTGGGTTATTTTTTTATTATTTCTTGAAAGGCTACTTGAATTATTTTACTCTAAAATTAGAATTTCAAAACTAAGGGATTGAGAAAAGTTTCTTTAACATTATGAATATGAAAAATCATACCTTTAATACTGTTTATAATAATAATTCAAATTAAAAAATAAATAAAATATTAATTTATATTATGAATATATATATATATATATATATATATATATATATATATATATTATACTTAATGTGTTAAGGGCCCATACGGATTTGGACCCCTCACCCACCCTCAATTTGTTACTAGCTAAAATGCAGCATGCGCGGCGTGTTCGCATTTTATAATTTTATTTTATTAGAGGTTGTAAGATAATAACCAATTTAGAAGTTATAAGATAACACAGCTATATATTATATAATTATAAATTATATAAATTGATAATAAAAATTATTTATACAAATATGTTCAGATTATTTTTTTTTAGCATAGAGATGTTTTTCATGATTTGTTTCTTATTTTTATAATTTTAATAAAAATTTATACAATAAGTTTGAATTTAGAAAAATAATGTATTTTTTCTTTTTAAGATTGTGTTAGAATTGTTAGAAATTCAATAAATACTTTTTTAATTTTTGAATTAGACACTTCACATATACGTGTCTTACAAGTGTCATACGAGTGTCGATGTTCGATACGAGTATCTGATACCGACACGCCATTTAAGAGGAGTGTCTGAGTTTCATAGCACAAAAGTCATTTTTATAATTATTTGGAAATGGATATAATAAAATAAAATAAATAAATTGACATTATATATATATATATATTAAAAAATATGTTTCGGAAAATAGTAATATGTACATTTTTATCCTTATTCCTATACATAAATATAATTCATTTTTCATTAAAATACATATTATTTGTTATAATATTTTTTTATATATTTTTTAAGCAAAGTATTTTACTTTTTATTATTTGATAAAATACACGATGAACCAATCTCTATTTATTATTTTTTATTCATATTGCATTTACCATTTTCACCTTTATAATACAATCCATCTTGTTGATTTTACAAGAAGTTGTCTTCATATAATTATAACATCACAAAACTAATAAAAACATTCATTTTATAAATGATTTTTTTTATGCAAACCCTTACTTTATATATATAAATAAATTGTAGTATTAGAGTGTAATATATAATAGAAGAGATAGAAGAAAATACTAAATCTGAATTTTTTATGATTATGTATAATTTATTCATGTATTATTTTTTAACATACGTATCTATGTATTATTTTTTGTTAATATGTGAATTTTAGTTTAGTTTTTTTTTTTTTTTTTTTTTTTTATTTTTTTTTTTGTTTTTTTATTTTTTTTTTTGTGTTTTTAGTATTTATTTAGTATGTTTTTAATCTTTGGTTTAAGTTTAAATTTTAAAATTT